>Ga0214921_10002397_pt1 | contig 30548 bp, 34 predicted proteins | sample LL1505_MetaG_FD_177992 | JGI IMG/M metagenome (GOLD analysis project Ga0214921, IMG submission 177992) | Freshwater microbial communities from Lake Lanier, Atlanta, Georgia, United States - LL-1505 | ecosystem: Environmental > Aquatic > Freshwater > Lake | place: USA: Georgia | collected...
ACCATATTTTGAAAGTATACTGGCATGGTTTCAATATATTTATGAAATGTTTCTCTATTTTTTAATTCCTTATCAAAATTTGTTAAAATATATTTTTTAATATCATTAATATTGCTTTCATCTTTAATTGTACCTACTTGTGCAATAAATAAATTATCCATATATATATTATTATTATTTTATTATTTATATTCATTATTTGTAATTTATAAAATATTTGTGTTATCTTTCTTTAAACTAAAAATTTACATATAATATGTTAGGTTGGATAATTCAAATTACAATTATTTCTTTAATATTAATATTTTTAGTTCATTATTTAATAGATTATTTTAAATCTACTTTGACTGTTCCTAAAGTAAAAGATTTAGTAAATTTACCTACACAAAAATATCAAAATATATATGATACTATTTTAAATAAAGAACAAGGCGAAGAAGATGTAATGAAAACAGAATTAAAAAACTTTTTAAAAAAACAATTAAATGATACAACTGAAATATCTACATTAGATTCTTATATAAGTGACATAAATGATATAAAGATTTAATTTTATTTTTATTAAATGTTAACAAAAGATGAACAACAACAAATATTGTGTAATTTACCTCATATAAAACTTTCTTATGAAAATATTGTACATAACAAAGTTTATAATGCAGATATTATGTTAGCTATTCCTGATGGTATTAAATGTTTTGCATGGTTTACCACACATAAAGAACAAAATGTATGTTTTGTTATAGAATTAAATAAAAATAAACAAATACAAAATACAAGAATTATCAAGAGTTGTTTCAACCCTGATCTTGTAAAAGGGTGTGGAACTGTTTTTTATGGAACAAAAATATATTATTTAAAAAATCATTTTTTTATCATAGAAGATATATTTTATAATAAAGGTATAAATGTATCAAATAAAAAGTGGTTTGACAAATTTATATTATTTAAAGATATATTAGACAATTATATATCTCAAGCATGCTATAATACATATTTTGCATTACCCGTTATGAGTAATAATTATAATGATTTAATAAATAAAATTAAAATGGTAAAATATAAAATACATACTATTCAATTCAAATATTTTAATAAATCCAATGTTTTTTTATATGCATTTTACATACCAAATAACATTTGTAATAAACAACATGGTATAAATAATAAACAAAATAGTATAAATAATAATAATAATTGTAAAAAAATAAAAAATATTAACAACAAAGAGAGAAAAGAAATAATATTCTGTGTAAAACCTGATATACAAAATGACATATATAGTCTTTATTGCTGCTGTGATGACAAATTAATATTATATGATTTTGCAAATATACCTGATTACAAAACAAGCGTAATGATGAATAAATTATTCAGAACAATTAAAGAAAATGATAATTTAGATTATCTTGAAGAAAGTGATGATGAAGAAGAATTTGAAAATGAAGATAATTGCAGATTTGTTAAATTAGATATTAGTTATAATATGGTATGTTCTTATAACTATAAATTTAAAAAATGGACCCCCATTAAATTAACTGAAAATAATACAATTGTTACAACAAAAGAACTTAAGTTATTTTTATATAATAATTAAATATAATCAATCGTACAAAATTATATATTTTTATATAAATAACTATATAAATGTCAACACCGTTTCCTTTAGTTAATCCTGATCTTACTTTTTATTATAGTATAGATACTGCAGCTGGTGCAGAATTTGAACAAAAACCATTAGGTCCTAATATTATACAAACTTTTGTCGCACCATTGTATACGATTATTCCTCCTGTTCCGCCAAATTTAAGTATAAGTATAGGTTCAACGACTTTTGTAACAATGTTATTTGATGTAAATAATACTACTGGTCATTACGATACAACTGAAACAGGTATATTTTATTTACCGAATGGGTCAATTACATTTACGCCAAATATATTATTTATTAAAAATAATGAAACTGGAAATTATTTAGCGCCTCCAGATACTAAAAATGTATATAATATTATATCAGGAACAAAAGATTATTTAAATTATAAAGGATTTATTGAAATAATAATTAATTCTGAAAATATTATTAGAACTATAAATATTTATTTTTTAAAAACATACAGCGCAACTGCTTCTGCTAGTGCATCTAAAACAGATGAAAATGGTAATACAATAGTAGAGTCTGTAACTGCAAGTGCATCATCAACAGTTTCTGAAGAAGATGCAGAAAAAATAGCTGTTATACATGCACAAGGGTTAGCAAATACATTATTATAATATTATTATAAAATATAGTAATATAATATTTATTTAAAATATTTACATATTTTATTTTATTTTATAAATATATAAAATGACAACTCCTTTTCCTTTAGTTAATCCTGATCTTACTTTTTATTATAGTGTAGACAACGCTGCTGGTGCGGTTTTTGCTGAACAACCAATAGGCCCGAATATTGTACAAACTTTTGTGTCACCATTATATGATATTATTCCTCCAATTCCAATTGATTTAAAAATAAGTATTGGATCATTATGTGATGTAGGGACTTTATTTGATGTAAATAATACAACTGGATATTATGATACTGTGGACTCAAGTGTATTTTATTTTAAAAATGGATCAATCGCATTTAATCCAAATATATTATGGGTACAAAATAGTACTACTAAACATTATTTATTTCCTCCAAACTCTACAAATATTTATAGTATTGTATCTGGAACAAAAGATTATTTAAATTATAAAGGATTTATTGAAATAATAACTGATGCTGAAAACATCAACAGAAAGGTAAACATATATTTTTTAAAAACATATACAGCAACTGCATCTGCTAGTGCATCTAAAACAGATGCTCATGGTAATACAATAGTAGAGTCTGTAACTGCAAGTGCATCATCAACAGTATCTGCAGAAGATGCACAACATATTGCGCTCACAAATGCATTAGGATTAGCAAATGAATTGGTATAATAATAATTTATTATATTTTTTATTTTATTAGGTTTATTTCAATTTTATACCTTATACAAAATATGTCATATGTTATATTGATTTTACACCTTTTCTCATTTAAAATGTCCATTTTAATATTAGTTCAAAAACCTAAAAATTATATAAATATGTTGTATATGTCGTTTTGTGTTTCAAAGATTAATAGAAAGTTAATTTTTAAAGATTTAGGCGGATATGAAACACGCAATCCTTCAACTTTTTGGTGTATTCAAAAAGCAGATGAAAAATATAATTGGAATGATTTTAATGAAATTATAATTCATACGGGAGATTATGAAAATAATAAGGATGATTTAACTTATAGCAAAAAAGATAATTACAAAAATTTAGTTCCTGATTTTAACTTTCATTCTTGGCCACAAGTGGGTATAAATGACTACGAAAAATTTGTTAAAGAAATAGATAATGCTGGATTAAAAAATTACGAAATAAATAAAGTTGGTTGGATAGGAAATAAAAACACAAATATTATGAGAACAAAATTACTAGAAATAGGTGATGATAATAAAGAATTATTTGATATTTTAGATATGTATTGGGTGCATTCAGGAAATATACAGCTTAATAGTAGTAAATATATATCTACTCCTGAATTAGTTGAAAAATATTCTATTTTAATTGATATTGAAGGAAATGGATATTCTGGACGACTTAAACATTTATTATGGTCCCATAGACCTTTATTGCTTGTAGATAGACCACATAAAGAGTTTTTCTTTGAATTTTTGAAAGAATGGGAACATTATATTCCAGTAAAAAGAGATTTAACTGATTTGATTGAAAAAACAAAATGGTGTTTAAATAATTATGATAAAGCATTAATAATTGCTGAAAATGCTTTTCAATTTAGTAAATTATATTTAACTCGTGACATGTGTTATGATAAATGGAATAATATAATATGTAGTCGCAATTTATAACAAATGAGCGTTTTAAATGAGAAAAAGTGTAAAACAATTTTTCAATATGTAAAAATAATAAAAATATATTATTAATATATATGTTCACTGGTTTTCCATTAAGTAATATAAATAATAAATTTGTAAATGTATACAATTCACATAATCCAAGTAATTTTACTAGTACTACAATACCTGATCTTCCTGGTTTAGCTGGTGCAAAAAATAATATAGATGCAGCTTCAGGAAAAGTTCCAGGTATTTGTTTATTTAAAGGAGGTTCCAAATCTCTAAAAAGAAAAATTAAAAATATAAATAAAAAGTATAAAATGTCTAGAAAAAGTAAAAAAATAAGAAGTATTAAGAATAAATTAAGAAAAAAATATGGAACAAAAAAATATCGTACAAAAAAACATTTACAAAAAATGTATGGTGGTTATAGTCAATATCAAAATAATTTACCATTAACACGTACATATTCTGTAACTGGTGCAGGAAATTTAAATATTCCCACATATAAATTATTATCAAATTGTACAAATTGTGTAGATAATTACAATCATTTTATAAATAAAGGTTTTCCAAGTAGAGGACATTAAATAATAAATTATTACTTTTTTAACAATTTAATATTTTATTATATTATATATAATGACTGAATATATATATTATACTGGTGTAGGGGCTAAAAAAAATGGTAAACATACCGTAAAAGAATTTATAGATATAATGAATAAAAATTTTAATATAGAATGTTCTGAATATTTACCTGAATTAGATTATAAACCATGTTTTGAATATAAAGAAATGAATCGTAAAGCAATTGCATATAATTTGAAACATAATAAACCGTTATTAGATTTCAATAGAAGTAAAAAAAATGAAAAAAAATATCAAAAATTATTAAATAATTGTAAACAATACAAAAAAACAACAAAAAAAAGAAAATGTAATTTAGAAGAATATGTTAAATTTAGCGGAGCCGAAAAAAAATAAATGTAATATGTAAAATATAGTTATATAGTATTATTTTATCTTAGTGACATAAACTTAAGTAAACATTTAGGTGGATCATTATTATCGTTATCTTCGTTGTCATCTTCATCAGAATCACTTGTAATACTTATATCTGTAGAACAAATACTTTTAACAGAAATTGTTTTTTTTGTATTTATTTTTGTATTTATTTTTATTTGATTACTTATTTGTATATTATTATTTATATTATTGTTTGTGGGTTTATGGATGTTTTTCCAAATATTATTATCATAATCAAAACTATTTGTACCTATAATTTCATAATTTTGTTTTTTATAATAAGACTTTCGTTTTAGCCATTGTCTTTGAAATACTTCATGTGTATCTACAAAATCATATATAATTGGATTCGATATAGCATGTTTTGCTCTTAAAATTCTACCGATTGTTTGTACTATATCTGTTTTAGGTGTTATTAAGAATTCTGCATTCAATGTTGGAATATCAAGTCCTTCTTGAGCCATTTGATAGCTACTTAAAATTATTTGTTTATTTTCACTTTTTTTAAGTTCTACTTCACTCATTCCACCAACATAATATCCAACTGAAGCTAAATTTTTACATACAATTTTATTATACATATATTCTAATACATTTAAATTATGAGACATTACAATAGTATGAGTTTGAGATAATGGTTTTACATAAGGATTTTCAATATAATTTTGTTCAAAAGCTAATACTTTCATACAATTAGGACATTTTGGTCTTTTTTTTGTTTTTTTTGCAACATTTGTTTTATTATTAATAGTTATTACAGGCTCTTTTGCATCATCAACTATTTTATTTAAACATAGTAAGCAATATTTTACTGTATTGCAACAAGTATTTTTTAATAAATAATTTATATTTTTGTTACATAATTCACAATAGGAACAATTTTTATCCATATTATTTTTATGTTCTCGAATAATATCTTTATCAACATTATCAACTTGAATAAAATCAACAAGTGTTTTTATTATAAATTCTGTTCTTTTATTGTAAGAACATAATTTACTTATCATCGAACTAATTTGTGGGTTTCCTCTATAATCTAAAATTGTTTCATTAAAATCATCATCATTACTTTTATAAGTTAATACACGAACCTGTACATTATCTTCACTTTTTCTCTCTACTTTGTGTATTATATCTCCTAAAAACATTTTAAATACATGTGTCGTACCATCTTTTCTATCCATTGTAGCCGACAATCCTAACATATTCTTTGTTACTATTTTAAATAATGCAGTTGAAAATGTTTGACTTGATATATGATGTACTTCATCTATTATAGTTAACCCAAAATCATCAAATATTTCTTGTGGATAATCTTTAATTACTAAACTTTGAAGCATACATAAAACTATATCTTTATCTTTAATGTCTATGATAGGACCTTGTATTTTTCCAATTCGTGCCATAGGCAAAAATTGATGTATTCTCTCTATCCATTGATTTAATAAAAATTCTTTGTGTACAATTACAATTGTTTTCTTTTTCAATTGTGACAAAATATATAAAGATCCACTTGTTTTACCCCATGCACATGGTAATTCTAATAATCCACCACCATATTGATCTTTTTTACAATGATCTAAATATTTATTTACCACAGGTATTTGATAATCTCTCAATATTCCATTAAATGATATATCTATATTAATACCATCATTAATTTTAATATGTAAAGGTTTGCCAAAATGTTGTACACCATAATAATGAGGAACATATAATTTATTTGACGATTCTCTATATACAGGAAATACTTTAATATCATTTCCATTTGGTGCACCGTGTGTATGTGGTTTAATTAATAGATCATTTTTTATTTGTGTTTGTTGTTTAATACTTAACTCATGTTTATATATAGTATAACCTTTGGGTCCTAAATATGTATTTAAATTCATTATTAATATATTTAGAACAAAGTGTTTATATAGTTTTAATATTTTTAAAAATAACAGATGAAATAAAATATATTAATATGATATATGGATAGTTTTTCTAATTTATTCAAAAAAGAAAATATGGCAGAATTAATACTTTCTATTTTATTTATTATTTATTTAATAATGGGATATAAAACTCCTGAACCTGTTGCTAAAATGGTAGATACTTTAGTAGGAAAAATAGTTATAATCATTGTTGTAATTTATATGTTTATTAATACTAATTCTGTATTAGCAGTACTTGCATTATTTGTTGGGTTTGATTTAATACGTCGTTCATCTATTACAACAGGTATCGATGCTTTACAAAAATATGCACCAACTGAAGAAAAAAAACAATCACAATTTTCAGCTTTTAATCAATTTCCTTATACTTTAGAACAAGAAGTTGTAGCTAAAATGGCACCTGTAGTTCAATCTAGTTCAAGTTTAAGTAAAGCTACATATACACCAATATTAGAAAATTTATATGATGCATCACCTATTACCGATATGAATTAGATTTATTTTTTAAGTTACTCCATAGTTCTTTTGTTGTTTTATTTGATGTATAATACATGTACATATAATTAAATATAACAATTGTAACTATAAAAATAATACACCCTATAATTAATTTTAATATAGTCATTATTGACATATCATATGATATATCTGTTTTTGCAAATTCTACACCTAATTCATCATCTGCAGTTCCTGTTGGTTTACATGATATATATATTCCGTCATCATTCACACTACTCCCTGAACTATTTGGTCCAGTCGAATTATAAAATAACATATCTCCTGGTGTTGAAACAGGAAATGGTTTAATAATATTACTTAATTTTACTAAAGTGCTAGATTTTAATGGTATTGCATTGCTAACATTAAATACTATATAATCACCTGGACTTGTATCACTTGAATTAGTATATGAAAAAAATGGTTTAATTGGTACTATACTTTCTAAAGTAAACCCCGAGATATTTATGTTTGTTGTTTCATTTACTCGTGGCGCATTTGATGCTACTAATTGTATTATGTGTGTTATTAAATTTGTTGCTGTAGATGATTCAGACGATTTAATAATTGGAATACATACAAATAAAAAATTTCCTCCTGTTACAGGTGAATGTTTAATTATTATTTCTGCATTGACAGTTGCATTATTAAATATATGTATAGAAGGTGATACAATAGATATATCTGATACATTATATGGTTGGTTATTGTATACTATTGATTGACCATTAATATTATCATATGTTAATTTTATACAAACTCCTTGGTTTTTAGCAATTGTACTACTTTCTAAATATTTAAAATTATATGAACATTTTAAATCACAATTACCTTCTACATTATCTTGTGATATATTTATTGAACTCATTTAATATATAAATATATAAATAAAAATATTATTTTATTTATATAGTAATGAAATTAACTAAAGGTAAAATATCTAAATTATATAATCAAAAAAAACAATCATTTAAAAAGTACAATAATAAAAAGAAAGCCAAGAATTATAAAAGTTTTAGAAATAAAAAATACATTAATCTTGCAAATAAATCTTTAAAACAAATAAAAAAAGGTGGTACAAATGATTCAAATCCATTGTTAAATGATACAAATCAAATAATAAATGTAACTGATTCATTTAATGTTATATTAAATTCTTTGGCAGAAAAAACAGCAAATATTGTACTAAAAAAAATAAATACAAAAGATACAATTCAATATCAAGAACCATTTAATACTGTAAAAACCCAATCAGATACTGCTGCAAATAATCCATTATTACCAATATCAAAAGAACTACAACCACAATCAACAAATGAAGTACCAGTTAATGGAACTCCAATAAATGAAACATTAATTTCGAATGGTAATGAACAAAATAAAACAATTGAAGATTCATCATCTAAAATTAATGAAATTGATGAAACTTTAGAACCAACTGATACTGAATTAAAGAATGAATTACAAACAGGTAACACAAATATATATAAAGTTGGTGATAAAGTTTGTGTTAAAGTTATGATTAAAAATATTATTAATTATATACCTTGTACAATTACAAGTATTGATTCAGCGCAAAATCTATATATAGTTAGTTTTAAAAACATATATGGCATAGAATCAGAAACTTTAAGTTATCATGAAGATGAAATAATACCTATATATGAAAAAATAGATGATACACAACCATATAATATTGGAGAAAATGTTAATATTATTTTTGCAAAAGGAAAATATGAAGAAGGAACTATTGTTTCTTATGAAGAAAATACAGAATTATATACAATTAAAATTACATTTAAAGGTATACCTGATGAAATAAAAGCACCTTACCAACTAATATTTACAGATCTTACAAAAGTACAAAATGGTAATGATTTACAGAAAGCTGAGACACAAAATAACAATATATCTTCTACAGAAGAAATGACTTCATTAAATCAAACAAACCCTTCCGAAAATATAACAAACAATATTAGTGAACCAATTTCAACTGTATCTACTTCTGAAAATACTAGTGAACTTATTCCACCTGTAAATACTTCTGAAAAGAATCGTGAGCTAATTTCAACTGTACCTACTTCTGAAAATAATAGTGAACCTATTTCACCTGTAACTACTTCTGAAAAGAATAGTGAACCTATTCCACCTGTAACTACTTCTGAAAATACTAGTGAACCTATTCCACCTGTAAATACTTCTGAAAATACTAGTGAACTTATTCCACCTGTAAATACTTCTGAAAAGAATAGTGAACCTATTCCACCTGTAACTACTTCTGAAAAGAATAGTGAACTTATTCCACCTGTAAATACTTCTGAAAAGAATAGTGAACCTATTCCACCTGTAAATACTTCTGAAAATAATAATGTTCCAATTAATCAAAAACCACCTACAGAACCTGGTATTGAAATGGTCCCTATAAATAAACCTTCTTCTGAAGAAAATAATATTGTTAATAATAGTAATCTAAATTCGTCGTCAAATATTTCTAGTGATACAAATGCTAAAATAAATAAATTTAAAACAAAAAAAATCAGTAAAACTTTAGCAAAAGGAAATAAAAGAACCCGAAATCAGCGTACAAAACCTCAAATACCTGTTGCAAATAATACATAATCAAATGTTGTTGTACAATCCAAATAAAATTAGATAAACGGCAAATATTTTATTGTATCATTATCATAAATTGTTACTTTATATGGTTCATTAATACCTTCAACATATACTGTATCTCCATCAAATAATCTGTCACATCCATATTCATTTGTACAACTTCTGCCATTTCTCGATATAGGTAATTTTATGCTATTTCGTTGATCGCTTATAGTATAATATTGCCATTTATCTCTATTTGTAAATAAAGGTCTACCCATAAGTGGTATTATATTACTTTTACTATTTAAAGAAGTCATAATACCCATTTGTCTATAAGTTGTATCAACCGCACCAATATTGGTAGACATGTTTATGGGTACTACTCTTGGAGGTAAAATATATCTTTCATCACTAAGCGGAGGCATATAAGGATTTAACAATACATCACTCACATTTGGTAAATATGGTACTGTACGCGGTTCAATTTCTCTCACATCTGTTCTTTCATTTATAATTATTTTTTCAGATTTATTATTATAAATTAAATAAAATAATATAATTAAACAAATAATTATAAAAAATAACGAAACATTTTCAAGACAAATAACGCCAGGTGGACATCTTTTCATATTATAATTATATAATATAAATATTATTTTACCCGTTATTGTTAATTCTTTATTTATTATAATTCATTTACTTTATTAGAATTTGTAAATTTTTTTGCCATTTCTGTAATACTTCCTAAATTTCCTGTACTAACGCCAAGATTACCTAATAATCCTTGTGCTTGTTGCATTAAAGGTGCCATACTTTTAACCATTGGGGTAATACTATTCATTGCTTCTGCCAATTGAAGTTGTTGTTTCATTAAATTTTGAGTATCACTAGTAAGTTTTTTAATTCCATCACTGCCAATAATTTGGTTTAATTGATCATATGCATCTTCTACAGTTGATGCATAATCTATATTATAACCGCCACTTTGTTTAGCACGACCAACTTCAAATGATTCTTCAGTAGCAGGTTGAGATGATTCATTAGTTGTTTCCGATGTTGTATTATTATTATCCTCTAAAGGTGTAATGGGTAATCCTTGGGATGATTTACTATTTTGTTTATTTTTATTTATTTTATTTATTGTTTTTTTATATTCTTCTTTTGATTTTGTATTTGTATTTGTATCAGTTGAAGATGTTGAATTACTAAAACTTTCTGTATATTTATATCTTGGCTGATACACAACCAAATTTACTAAAATAAGAGGAATACCTAACACAATTATCATATTTTTATCAAAATTATAAACTAATAACCCTAATAAAATAAAATACATTACAGCAGTGATGTTACCTAATATTAAATATCCTATTATATTTAAAACTGACAAAACAAAAACGACATATAACATTTTTTTATTTGTAAGAATTTTTGAAAGTTCAGATTTTAGATTCATTTATATATATATTATTTAAAAAAAAAATGATTTATTATATATTTATTTTATTAAATAAAAATATAATAATATAAACAAAAATACAGATGTCGGAGTTTACATATGATGAAGAAGATTATGAAGAAGATTATGAAATGTATAGCGAGGATGATGAAGACGAATACATATATGATATAGAAGATACTACTAATACGCGTTTTTCTATAATATTATGTGAATTATATAATACATTAATTCATGGAATAACAGATACTAATGTAATACAACATTATTTAGTTATTTCAAGGTTTAAATTATTTAACATTAATTTTATTAACTATTTTAAAAATAATTATATTTTAAACTTAAATTATAATACACAAACAAACATTTATAATGAAATTGCAGAATGTATATATTTACCTACACAAGAATGTGTTGCTATAATAAAAACAATGTGGTTAAGATTAATACAAAGAACATGGAAAAAAATATTTAATTCAAAACAAAATATGCTTAAACAAAGATGCATTCCATCATCCATTAGGTATAGAGAAATACATGGTATATGGCCATTAAAATGTAGATGTTTGCCTACATTAAAAGGTATGTTATCATATTTACTATAAATTAGATTTAATCATTTGTTATAATTAAAATATTGTAATTATTTATTTTTTTAATTATCTTTTACTTCTCTTTTAATTCTTTTTACTGGATATCGTTTTTTTTGTAAATAAAATGGCAATTTTTTTTGTGACGGTACACTGATAGTTTTTCTTTGTGAAGTAGTTGTAGTTCTTCTTTGTGATGTATTTGTAGTCATTCTTGACGAAGTAGGAATTTTTCGATTAACGGAGTTTATAACATTTTTAGGATTTTTATTATCTATAAAATAACCGCCTTTTTGTGTTATATGTTTTTGTGTTTTATGTTTTTGTGTTTTATGTTTTTTAGTTTTTATTTTTAATTTTTTTAATCTTCGTCTTGTACCTCCTATTGTTAATTTATAATCATTTATTTTTGCATCATTTAATATATTAGAAAGTTCATCAAATATTTGATTATATTGATTCAATAAATTTGGTTGGATTCCTGATTTATTTGCTTCATCAATAATTTGTTCAATAATACTTTTTATAGACCCCATTTGTGTTTTAAGTAATTCATTTTCTTGTTTTAATTGTGCATTTTCATCTTGAATACTTTGTATTGTTGCTTGTAATTTATTATTTTCTTCTACTAATTGCGTTTTTTCATCTAATAATTGTTTAATATCATTACTTATATCTGATACTTGTGCATTTGGATTATTTTTAATATCATTTAAATCTTTTTCTAATTTTTGGCGAATTTGATCTTGTTCATTAACAAATTCATTTACAGATTTCTCTTGTGTACTTTTTAATCTATCATTTATTTTTTTCAAGCTGTTATTTGTGTTTTGTAATTCTGCCATTTGTTTTCGTAATGCATCTATTTGTGCTTTTAATGCAGTTTGTGATTGTGTATTCTGTTTTAAGCTTGTATTTTCAGCGACCAATGCATTATATTTATCTAATAACCCATTATACCTTGCATCATTTTGTTGTATTGTTGTTTTAAGTTCATTTTGTTTAGACTGCAATTCTGCTTGAACACTATTAAATTCTTCACTATATTTTTTCAATAAATCTTTATACTTATTTATTTCTTCGTTATTATTATCAATACTAGTTAAATTATTCTCTAATTTTCCTTTAACATCTAAATATTCTTTTTTTAGATTACTTGTTACAGTTTTAATATAATTTACCCCTTCAATAATTTTACTATAATTTGCGTTATTTTTTTCATTAGTTATTTGTAATTTTGTATAACTATTATTTAAATAATTTATATAATCATTAATACTTAGTTCTGAACTCATTATATTATAAATTAATATTATATTATTTTATAATATAATTACAATACTTTATTTTTTATTATTTGATATAATATCATGTAAATTTTTTTTAATAATATTAATTTCATTAATAATATTCATTTGCTGATGTCTCATATCTTCAGCATTATGTTTACTATATTTTTTATATTTTTCTAAATTTTCTACATAAGTATTTAAAATATAAAATGCTTTAAGTTGTTCGTTTTTTTCTTCAATAATATAATTATAATATTTTTCATAATCTTCTTTAATATTTTCTAATACTGCATTCTGTTGTGAGTTAATATACATATTTTTATAATTTTCTAATAGCAATTGTTGTTTTTCTTCAATTAATTTTTCAATTTGTAATAATTCTTCATCTTTACGCTTTAAATCGATGTCAACAACATATACAGGAATATTATTCATTATTTAGTATAAAAATATATTTTATAATTAAAAAATAAATTTAAAATATTGACTATATATTATTTAGAATGTCTAAAATCCTAAATGAACCTTTACTTGCCCCTGATGATAATAGATTTGTTATGTTTCCAATTAAACACGATGACATATGGAAAATGTATAAAAAGCAAATAGATTGTTTTTGGAGAGCAGAAGAAATTGATTTAACTAAAGATATGAATGATTGGGAAACCTTGTCCGAGGCAGAACAATATTTTGTTTCAATGATTTTAGCTTTTTTTGCAGCAAGTGATGGCATTGTTTTGGAAAATTTAGCTTCAAGGTTTATGAATGATGTTCAATTATCTGAAGCAAGAGCATTTTATGGGTTTCAAATTGCTATGGAAAATATTCATAGTGAAACATATAGTATTTTAATTGACACATATATAAAAAATAGCGAAAATAAAGAAAGATTATTTAATGCTATTCAACATTATCCATGTATTAAAAAAAAATCAGATTGGTCACAAAAATGGATTCATGATAATCGCAGCAGTTTTGCTACAAGATTAGTTGCATTTGCATGTGTTGAAGGTATATTTTTTAGCGGTGCATTTTGCAGTATATTTTGGTTAAAAAAACGCGGATTAATGCCAGGTCTTACATTTTCAAATGAACTTATTTCTCGTGATGAAGCATTACACACTGAATTTGCTATACTATTATATAAGAAATTAGTTAAAAAACTCGATAAATCTAGAATACATGAAATCATTAAAGAAGCTGTAGATATTGAATCTGAGTTTATATGCGATGCATTGCCTTGCCGTTTGATCGGAATGAATTCTGACATGATGACTCAATATATTAAATTTGTCGCTGACCGTTTATGTGTTCAATTGGGCTATAAGAAACTGTATAATGTTACTAATCCATTCGACTGGATGGAGCTAATTAGTCTTGAGAGCAAAAGCTCTATGTTCGAGCGTCAAGTGTCAGACTATGCCTTAGCTAATAAAACTGGACTAAACGATGCATTTTGTTTAAATGAAAATTTTTAATACATTATTATAACTATTTAATTATAAGATGTTATAAGACATTATAAGCATGCCAAAACTAACACCTGATTATTCACATACAATAATTTATAAACTATGCTGTAAAGATCGTGATATATACGATATTTATATTGGTCATACAACCAATTTTACAAAAAGAAAAACTCAACATAAAATTGCTTGTCAAAATGAAAATTGTAATATGTATAATCGTTATGTATATGAATTTATAAGATATCACGGAGGATGGGATAATTGGAATATGGTACAAATACAAGAACATAATTGTAAAAATAAAAGAGAAGCAGAATCTATTGAACATAATTACATTCAAAATTTAGCAGCTACATTAAATTCTATTAAACCTTATGCAAAATGTAAAGAAGAGCCTCAAATATATAAACATGAGTGGTATGAAGAACATAAAAGTACTATTCTTGAAAAATCAAAAGAATATTATAATGAACATAAAGAAAAAAAAATAGAATATCAAAAACAATATTCTATTACACATAAAGAAGAAATTAAACAAAATAAACAAATATATGCAGAAACCCATAAAGAAGAAATTAAACAAAAAAAACAAATATACAGAGAAACACATAAAGAACAAATTAAACAATCATTTAGTAATTGGAAAGAATCAAATAAAGATAAACTAAAAGAATACAAATCACAAATAATTAGTTGTGAGTGTGGTAGTCAGTTTATAATTGGTAATAAAAATAGACATCTTCAAAGTAAAACACATATTAATTTTCAAAATAATCTTTGTAATGTTATATCTGAACCAATAATACAACCTCAAGAAATATTTAAAGTAGAAGAACAATTAGAAATAGAAAAACAAAAAGAAATAGAACAAAAAATAATTATAGCAAAAGAAAAACAAAAAGAGTACCAATTAAAAAATTTTGATAAAATTAAAGAATATAAAAAAGTGTATAATGAAAATAATAAAGAACGAATATCAGAACAAAATAAAAATTATAAAGAAAATCATAAAAATGAAATTATAGAACAAACTAAAATATATGTTGATAAAAATAAAAATAAAATTAAACAAAATAAACAGGATTGGTACATAAAAAATAAAGAAAAAATTCTTCAAAAACAAAAAGAAATATTTTTATGTGAATGTGGTTCAGAAGTTAGAATTGCTGGAAAAACTGAACACACAAAAAGTATAAAACATATACAATATATGGAAAATGTTGCTATAAATAATAATACTAATACTTTATAAATAAATAAAATAAAATTTATTAATAATTTTTAATAATAAAAAATAATTATTTAAAAATTACAAATAATTAACTATATGATTACTTGTAATTTAATGGGAGGATTGGGTAATCAATTATTTCAAATATTTACAACTATTGCATATGCAATAAAAAGCAATAGTCAATTTCGTTTTTTAAATATAGAAACATTGGGAAGCGGTAGCACAACAATTCGTCATACATATTGGAATACTTTTTTTAAACATATTAAACCAGTATTAATACAACAACTACCACATTTGGAAATTGTTAAAGAAAAAGGATTTGAATTTAATGATATACCTATTTCACAATTATTTAATAAAAATATTATGTTATACGGTTATTTTCAAAGCTATAAATATTTTCAAGAATACAGAGATGTAATTTGTAGAATGATAAAGTTGAATGATATGAAAAATACTATACTAGTTCATAATGATATTAAACCTGATTACTTAGATAATTGTATTAGTTTACATTTTAGATTAGGAGATTATAAACATCTCTCTCATTATCATCCTATAATGTCTTATGAATATTATACAAATGCATTATCTTTTATTAAAAATAAAATTAATAATATAGATTTTAATGTTATTTATTTTTGTGAAGATGAAGATATTGAAGATGTTACAATAATAATTAATCAGTTACAAAATTCGTTCCCAAAATATTCATTTGAGAGAAAACATAACAATTTATCAGATTGGGAACAAGTTTTATTAATGAGTTGCTGTAAACATAATATAATTGCAAATAGCACATTTAGTTGGTGGGGTGCATATTTAAATTCAAATATAGGCAAAATTGTATGTTATCCTTCAACATGGTTTGCACCTGATGTAGAACATAATACATCAGATTTATGTCCTAAATCATGGATTAAAATTTAGATTTAAGATTATAATATCGTGCTATATTATTAAATAATAAAAAAAATGAATTAAATAATATAACTAATATTATTTAATATAATCTCTAATATTACAGAAATGGATTTAACTAAATTATCTAAACAAGAACTTTTAACAAAGTGTGAAGAACATGGAATTACAAAATGTAAATCAAAAACTAAAAGTGAATTAATTAATTTAATTAATAGTAAATTTGTAATTAATAATAGTAATAGTAATAGTAATATAGAATTAATAAATAATGTTGAATTAATTATTAAAGATCATGCAGATAAACTAGTAAATACAAATGATAATTATGATAATTTAGAAGTTAATGAGTGTGAAAATAAAATTATATCTTTATCAAATATAAATAAAATTTTAAAAGTAGGAACTTTATTTAGTGGAATAGGTGCCTTTGAACATGCATTAAATAGATTAAACATTAATCATAAAATAATATTTGCATGTGATATTGATAAATATGTAAAACAAAGTTATTTTGAAAATTATGACATAAATGAAGATCACTGGTATGATGATGTATTAAAATTAGATGCATCTAAATATCTTAATGAAAACATAGATATAATTGTGGGAGGAAGTCCTTGTCAATCATTTTCATTTGTTGGAAAACAAAAAGGACTAGAGGATGATCGAGGTAATTTAGTATTTGAATTTATGAGAGTAATTAAAGAATGTAAACCTAAAATGTTTATTTTTGAAAATGTTAAAGGATTAACAACTCATGACTCAGGTAACACATTTCAACATATATTATCAAAATTTAATGAATTAAATTATACAATTAGATATGATATTTTAAAAGCAACTGATTATGGTATACCACAAAGTAGACAACGATTATTTTTAATAGGAATACACAAAGATAATTTAGATATTACAATTAATTTTCCTCCACCAAAACTCGAATTAAAATTAAAAATGCAAGATTTATTAGAAGATAATGTAAATACACAGTATTATTTACAAGAAAAAGGTCAATCTTTTGCAGTTAATAATAAAAATTTAACAAAAAAATATACACAAATAAATGGAGAAATTGCCCTGTGTCAAAAAAAAAATCAGCAATTTAATTGGCATGGAGATTTTGTATTTGAATATAGAGATATACCTGATAAATATTATTTAAGCGATACTGTAAAAGATTATGTTTTAAAAAGTGGCACAAAAGGATTTAAAAGTACTCCTGAAATAGATTTACCAATTGCAAGACCTATTTTATCAAGTGTTCATAAAATGCATAGAGCAGGCGTAGATAATTATGTAACTAATTATGGAAAATTAAGAAAATTAACTCCGAGAGAATGTTTAAGATTAATGGGGTTTTCAGATAATTTTAAAATAGTTGTCTCAGATACTAGAATGTATCAACAAGCTGGAAATAGTATTGTAGTAAATGTTTTAATTGAAATAATAAAAAATATTAATAATTTGTATTAAATAATTTAATTATTTTATATTATTGTACACCTAATAACTTGTTAAAATGCCTATTATATTATAATAAAAGTATATAAAAAATTGTATAAAAGATTTTTTTAGTAATTTTATTTTTATATGTTTTTGAAAAAAAAATGAAATGCTTTTATTCATATTTATTTACAATATCTTATTATTTGCTACTGCTTTACGATTTGAAAATCTTCAACAATGTCTGATTTTGATTTATCTCAATTTAATAATATTAATCGTATGTTATCTTTTAAACTAAATAATCCTCCTGATATTGATTATGATAATGATAAAAATATTATTTATACATCTTGGTGCTTAAATAAATACGATCAAACATCAGAACAACCACATTGGTATGGTCCTGATTATGTAGTAATAACATATACTTATTGGCATAATAAATATGAATGCAATTTTAGCCCAACAGTAATTTTGGGACACGATTATGACAAAGATGTTAGACCATGTTGGGATTCTGCTGCAAGTTATTATAAATACGATAGGGACTCGGACGATGATTACTAAATACAGGTAAAAAATGAAAAAAATGAAAAAAATGATAAAAATGAAAAAAATGAAAAAATGATAAAGGGTTGCCGTTAAGTGTTGTAAAACTCGATCCTCATAAGAGGGTAGAGTCATCCCAATCATTTTTTTTCGACAGCCACTTTTCTAGGATTGAGAGCCGAAGAAAAAAATCATATCTGACCTCACCTACTGACCTAGGTCATGTCCTTTTTTGGATGTCAGCTGGAGCTCCTAATTTTTTATATTTTTTTATATTTTTTTTAGTAATAGCAAGTTAACGCCTTCAAATAAAAAAAATGAATAACTTTTTGTAAATCTAAAAGGTAAGTATAGTATGTATTGCCTTGTTTGTTAAAAACCCGTTTAAAAATGAATACTTTTAATGCTATTAAAGCTGTTGAGAACAAAATAACTGAATACGTTGCAGAATTAAGTAAAATAAATGATGATAAAAAGGTGTGTAAGAATAAAACGGTCACATTAAACACGAAATTATCTGTTGAAGAAGCGGAATATCAAGCTGCAGTTAGAGTCTTTAATCAAGAAAAGGCTATGATGGAAGCATACAAGGTAAGAATGGAAGCTTCAAAGGCTATAATGGATGCTGCAAATATTAAAAAAACAAACACATTTAGATTAAGTCAAAGTAACTCCGATGAATACAATAAGTTGATTCGAAGATATGATTATGTTCAAGGTGAGAGAAAAAAAAAAGAAATTGATTTATCTGTTATGAGAGAAAGTCTTGAACTAGAACAAAAAATTTATGCTTCACGCAAAGAAGAAAAGCAGATAGCAAAAAAAGGAAAAAAAAATGAAGACAGCGACTCGCTTTTAAAAAAAATACAAAAAATGCCTCAAGATGTTATGTTATTGATTCGCGACTATTTACCTTACGATGTGCGTGTCTCACTCATAAAAGATAGATTTAACATCGTAATGAATAAATGTAAAGGTGGCAAAAAAGCACCACAAAATTATGAATGTATGGGAGCAAATGCACCGAGATTATTTGTTTGGTTGTTAGATTACGCCGCGACTTGTCCTGAATTCTTACCTTTACTTACTCGTGAAGAAGCTAGACTTCAAATACCAACTTTAACACCAATGGGTTCTGAATGGAAAGTTTATACTTATTGTGAACCAAAGCGTACATACACTAGTGATCCCATTGACACAGTTGTTAAAAATAAAATCAACTGGCTCGTTGAATTGGCACAAGAAAATAATCCTAAATTTGCGTATAAAGTTATGAAAACAACCATCGTACTTTGCAGTAATCTAAGGAAAAACAAGTGTTCGTATACGGTAAACCCAAAGCGCACTTTAACTGTTGAAGACCTTCCTCTTAATTATCGTTAAAAATAAAAATAAAAATAAAATAAAATAAAATAAAATAAAAATAAATAATGAAATGGGTTGCCGCTAAGTGTTGTAAAACTCGATCACCTCATAAGAGGGTAGAGTCATCCCACACCATTTTTTATTTTTTCCATACATAAATTATTTCATTATAATCATTTTGTCGTTTACTTTTTTTATATGGATATACTTCATGTGCTTCACCAAACAATTTAATCAAGACATTATCGTATACTTCTTTGCAAATGTTTATTATAAAATAACCATTTGGCTGTAAACTGGTGTAAACTTTATTAAAAATAGGAATATAAAATAAATTATCCATTTCTTGTTTAGACGAGTACACTGGATTATTTTCATATTTTTGAATAAAATAATATGGTGGAGATGTGAAGACAAAATCATAATATAATTTGTCATAATCGACTTGCAATGCGTCGTCAAATATCATATTAATATTAGTATTTGATTTTGTTTTTAAATATGTCTGCATATTATCGTACCCATTTTTTAATTTATTATTAATTTCTATACCTATATATGTGTCAACATTTAAAGCACAAGCTGCAACCAATGCGCCACCCCACCCGGCACAAAAATCAAGAATACATTTTGGTTTATATTTAGAATAAATCTCCATATAAACAAGTGGACGAATAATATTTATTGCACTAATACAAATGTTATAAATTTCTTTAAGCACAATATATTCATTTTTAGTTTTATTTTTATTTTTAGTGGTTTCATAATAGTGTATCATATTTTGAATAAATTTTTTTTGTTTGAAATAATCCAAATTTGCAATAAATTCATAATAATTTACGTCATATTTTCCTTTTGTTTTAAGTCTCTCTGTGAATGTATAATAGTCTACAATATTATTTCCAATTCTACATCTAGAAGACATATTTTGTGCATCATTTTGAATTTGTATTAATTTATTCATTTCTATATCTACCGTTGTAAAAGATATATTTTTTATATTTTTTGATATATTTTCTTTTTCTATATCAGTAAAATTTTCATTTTTTATTTTTTCGTTTTTTATTTTTTCATTTTTTATTTTTTCCATATTTATTACAAAATATATAAAATACTTAAAATAATACATATAAAAGTATATTATGAGTTGTATTTTGAACATTAAACACACATTATACATTAATTTATTGTCGAGAACTGACCGAAAAAGACACCTTGAAGAACAATTATCAAATATAGGTATATTAAATGCAGAGAGATTTAATGCAATCAAAGTTCAAAATGGAGCAATTGGGTGTAGTATGAGCCATTTAAAATGTTTGCAAATCGCAAAACAAAATAACTGGGAGCACGTATTAATAGTTGAAGATGATATACAATTCTTAAAACCAACACTATTTGTTGAACAATTAAATAAGTTTTTAAAAAAAAATATATTCTTTGATGTATTGTTATTTGCCGGAAATAATATATCACACTATAAAATTATCGACGATACGTGTGTAAAAGTAAGTAAATGTCAAACAACCACTGGATATTTAGTTCAACGCCATTATTATGATATATTAATAAATAATTATAAAGAAGGAATTAAAAACTTAATGAATAATCCTACGCTTCATTCATTATATGCAATAGATAAATATTGGTTTAGATTACAAGGAAAAGATAATTGGTATTTAATTACTCCTTTATCTGTCACTCAGAGAGAAGATTATAGTGATATTGAACAACGCAATGTTAATTATAATAAAGTAATGTTAAATTTAGATAAACAATTTTCTTTACAACCTTCAATGTCTTTGTCTTCGTCTTCGTCTTCTTGTCCATCTTTATTTAAATTATTTTAGATAATTTTATATTTTTTATATTTTGTTTTCTTTAACTAACTTAGGAAAATCAGATAACTCGATATCTGTAAAATAATTATTTGTTTTTAAATGTATTATATTTTGTTTATATTTTAAATTTAAATGATAGCCAATAGCATAATCTTCAAAATATTCTTTATTAATTTTTTCTCTCTTTGTCAACAAATATATAGTTGCATCTCTAGATAAAAAATAAAATCTACCGCTACAATATTTAGTGGCTAAAATAACTAGGTCAGACGGTAATTCTGGATGTATTTTATGATATTGACTTATATGTGGTATTTTATTGTCGATTATATATCCACCATAATGTATTTGGGGTTCTCTCATTTCTAAAATATTATAAAGAACATTAAAAAAATATGGATTCACCAATATTTGATCGTCGTCTGTTTTTAAAATATACTTATAATTGAATGTATTGTTTATAGCATTATATGCAGCTATAACTTTTTTTGGAAGAGATACGTAATCATCTGCAGTTTTTACCCATAAAATATTAGTTACATCATCAAATACATATTCTTCATTTAATTTGTCATCACCTATAACGTGATAATATTTAATAAAAGAGGGAATTATTTTTAGCCATGTATTTTTTTGATATAAAGCCTTTTTCATATATTTTTTACAATTCATAATGAGTAATATATAATCTTGATTTTGCATTTTATTATAAAATTGAAATGATATTTTTAAATTATATTAAAAATATAACAATTATACAAAAAATATAATGTCTAAATTTGAAATAATGAATTCAAGTGAAATTAATATTTGTAAAGAAGAAATTGAGGTATTTCGTATAACACCTATTCCTAATCATTACTATGAAACTGCGATTTATACAAGAACAGAAGGTAAACATCCTAATCAAAAATATTTTACAACTAAGAATTTAGAATATGTCGGAAGATATGTGAGAGAAATTAGATATGGATCCGGAGATGGAGGTTCTTGTTATGCAGTTTTTGAGAATGATGGAAAAGAAAATATGGTTCCATATACATATGAGGGAACACGTTGTTTTCGTGAAATAATACCACATATAGTGCCAAGCTTACAATTATTATCTAGTATAATAGTTAAAGATAATTATGATTTGGACAATGCAGAAAACAATGACTACAAAGAAATAATACAAATTATTATAGACGGCATAACGGAATAATTACATATTAATTTTATAATATTAAATAAATTTATAACATTAAATAACTTTACAATATTAAATAACTTTATAATATTAAATATTGATTTAGATACCTATATTTTAACCCAAGAGCTAGGACATAAATCTTTAGTATTATGTTGTACATTTGAAGCAAACCATTCAGATGGATAACATACAATTTTACTTATATTTGAATTTAAGTATGCTCCCCACCAACTAAATGAACTATTTGCAATTATATTATGTGCACAACAGCTCATTAAAATAAGTTGTTCCCAATCTTCTAAATTACCATATTTTATCTCAAATGTAAAATTTGTAAAGTCTTCACGTAATTTATTAATTATTATATTAACATCAGATACATTATTTTCTTCACAAAAAACAAGAACATTACATAATGGTTTGTCAATAATGTTTTGTTCACACATTCTATCCATTTTATTTTGAATATAGCTTAATGCATTTTTATAATATTCATATGTCATAATTGGATGATAATGTGTAAGATTTTTATAGTCGCCTAATCTAAAATGCATACTGATACATTTTTTTAAATCATTCATATCTATATTATTTTGGTTAAGTAAATTATATTTCGTTTCATTAAATTTAATTATTCTACAAATAACTTCTTTGTTTTCTTGAAAATATTTATAGCTTTGAAAATAACCATATAGCATAATATTTTTATTAAATAATTGCACAATAGGTATATCATTATATTCAAATCCTTTTTCTTTAATTACATCCATATGTGGTAATTGTTTTACAAGTAATGGTTTTATATTTTTTAAAAAAGTATTCCAATATGTGTGTCGAATAGTTGTATTTCCTCCACCTAGTATTTCAATATTTAAAAATCGAAATTGACTATTACTTTTAATTGCATACGATATGGTTGTAAATATTTGAAACAATTGATTTCCAAGCCCTCCCATTAAATTACAAGTAATCATTTTATTTATTTACGTGTAATTTTTAAGTTATTATTTGTATTTTTGTAATTATTTGAATTAAAAATTTTCACTAAATTCAAACACGTTTTCATTCGTTTTATTTGCTAAACTATATTCTGACACAACATGTTCAAAAAAGTTCGTTTTACCTTCTAAACTAATTAATTCCATCCAGTCAAATGGATTACTAACATTATAAATCTTTTTATATCCTAGCTGAACTACCAAACGATCTGCACAAAATTGTATATATTGTGTCATCATATCTGAATTCATTCCAATTAATCGACAAGGAAGAGCACTACATATAAATTCCGTTTCAATATCAACAGCTTCTTTAATAATTTCGTTTATTCTTGATTTATCCAGTTTTTTAACTAATTTTTTATACAAAAGTATCGCAAATTCTGTATGTAATGCTTCATCACGAGAAATTAGTTCGTTTGAAAATGTAAGACCGGGCATTAATCCACGTTTTTTCAACCAATAAATACTACAAAATGCACCGCTAAAAAATATACCTTCAACACAAGCAAATGCAACTAAACGTGTTGCAAAACTACTTCGATTATCATGAATCCATTTTTGTGCCCAATCTGATTTCTTTTTAATACATGGATACGTCTGAATAGCATTAAATAGTTTTTCTTTTTCTTCGCGTTCTTTTATATATGTATCAATCAAAATACTATAAGTCTCACTATGAATATTTTCCATTGCAATTTGAAAACCGTAAAATGCTCTGATTTCAGATACTTGAACCTCATTCATAAATCTAGAAGCTAAATTTTCCAAAACTATCCCATCACTCGCTGCAAAAAATGCTAAAATCATTGAAATAAAATATTGTTCTGTCTCGGATAATGTAGTCCAATCTTTTAAATCTTTAGTTAAATTGATTTCTTCCGCTCTCCAAAAACAATCAACTTGCTTTTTATACATTCTCCATACGTCATCATATTTTATTGGGAACATTACAAATCGTGTATCGTCTTGTGCAAGAATAGGTTCGTTTTGGTTTCTAGACATTCTAAATAATATATTGCCAATATTTTAAATTTGTTTTTTTATATTAAAATATTTATGTATATTAAAAAATCATGAATGATAATTCAATTTACAAATTTGAGATCGATTTAAGGTTTGAAGATGAAAAATTAACTCAGATTGAACAATTAATTGAAGAAAAAGAACGACTTTTATTAGAAAATCAAAAAAACTTATGCGTAATATCAAAACAAAACGAATTATTGAGTGAAGTTAAAAATGATTATGAAAGATATAATGAGTATATAATTAAACAAAAAGAAGAACAATTAAAGGCATTATATGTATTAAATGTTTATATGAACTATTTAGAAAATCATAAATCAACTACTAAATATAATGCTGAAGATATGCGACAACAACAAACCCAAATTATGGATGAGATTAATATAATTAAAAAAAATATAGATGATATAATATCGAATAATCGATAATATTATATTATATTATATTATATTATATTATAATATAATGAGTGTGGATAGTGATGTCGATATTGACGGATTGATTTCATATCTAAATAAAAGTTTTGAAGGTTTACAACAAATTAATCAATATAATGGTGCAAATTATACCAAAATCATTAACGGATTAAATTATATTAAAGATGCAACTACTAAGTTAAAAGGAAACTATAAAACTTTTATATCTAAGTCTAGTGAGGCTTCAAAAGAAATACAAAATAATCAATCACAGATTCAAAGTATACAACAACAATTAGATAATTGTAATGCAGAATTAGAGAATGTTAAAAAACAATTAAATGATAAAATAGCTGAAATTGAAAAAATGAAACAAATGTATGGTAACCAAATAGAAAAATCTAATAATGCAATAAATGATTTAAGTCGACAAGTTGAAAGTCTAAATGGTATAAATGACACAAATAAAAAAACTATAAACCAACTAAATTTAAACATAAAACAATTAACAGATCAAAATAGAGTTTTGCAAGACAAATTAAATGCATTAAATGAATTACAAGAACAAATGAAACGTGATATGGCAAATGAATCTTCTAAAATAGATGAAAATTTACAAAAAACATTACAAGATATACATAGTTCATCAAATAATAATGATGAAACAGATAAAAAATTAAATACTTTAAGTGATGAAATAATAGCTATTCAGAGCGAAAAAGAAAAATTGATTTCTGAACGTGATATTTTATCTAGCCGTGTCAAAGACCTTGAAGATACTAACACAAAACTCCAGTCTAAATTAAATAATTTACAATCTCAAATGCGAACTATACAAGATATTGTTACTCGGATTGTAGACCAAGCTAATACTATAAAAATGCCAGCTGCATTTATAGGTGAGTATAATAAAATTATTGATGATCTTACACCAATATTACAAAGTTCAAATGGTCCAGATTTTAGTAATTTTAAATTATCTGGTGGAAAAAAATATACTCAAAAAAGAAAATTTAAAAAGAATAAGTATTTAAATAAATCTTTTAAAAAAAGAAAACACCTAAAAAAAACAAAAACAAGAAGGATACAAAAAGGTGGGTTTGTTTATGGTAGTAAATTAACTGAATCAAGATCTAATAATATGTTAACACCAAGTTATTTAAAAAATAAAAATAAAAATAAAGATTCAGATAATTCTAATTATAATACAAACACACCATCTAAAAAAAATAAAAATACAACATCTAAAAATAAACAGAGTGAAGAGAAAAACACAAATGAAAAACAAAAACAAAGTGAACGACAAAAACAAAGTGAACGACAAAAACAAAGTCAACGACAATCTCAAAATAAATTAAAACTAAAAAGATAATATTAAATTTATATAATATAAATTATTAAGATGATATTTTGTTATGATTGCGTAAATATGACATCATACCAATAAGTTTAGGTAAATGTAAACATTCTGACGGCCATAACCCCCAAATTTCTCTATATAATAAACACCATAATGCTCGTCTTTGTTTAAGAACTTCTTGTTTTTTTTTGTAAATTTTTTTCCATGTTCGTTGTATTAATTTAATCCATATTGTTTTTATTATTGCGACACATTCGTTTGTTTCTAAATATACACATTCAGCGATTTCATTACGAATACATAATGAATTATGTATATTTGTATTGCTTATTAAATATGACATATAGGTATTTTTATAATTATTTATGTATCCATAGTTAAACACTTTAAATTTACATATAACTAAATAATGATCTATTACTTTAGTATTACTAACACCATGAATATGTGAATTATACAATTCGCATAAAACAATATTGTATCGAGTGCTAATTGGTTCTTCTACATCATATAAATATTCTGCATCATCTGAGCTAGTATAGTCACTATATGAATTATCATCATCATCACTTTCATTATTTATACTATTTTCACTGTCATCTGAATTGAAGTCCAAATTTGTTTCAATAAATAGGTTAGTTCGTGGTTCTTGATTTGTCATATTTTTAATAGTAAATTTGAATATTATATTCTTAAGTATAATGTATTATTATTTATATTAATAAAATATATATCATTTTTTTTAAATAATATATATATAAATGAAATTTAAAACTGAATTTTTAAAAATTATTACAAATAAAAATGTTTTATATGCAACAACCATTATTTCTGCTTTGAATATTATAGGATATGTAATAATGGGAAATACCACCGCTTTAATTTATTTTGTATTATTGGGATTGTTAGTATATAACTTTAGTAAAAATATGGTTCTTGTATTAGGAATCCCTTTAATTTTAGTTAATTTATTTAGCTCACAATTAGGTAAACGATTTGTAGAAGGGTTTGACGACAAATCGGGTTCTTCAAATAATCTGCCTAATACAAATAACTTAGCAAAAGATAATAAACCTCAAACAACTAATCCTCCAACAAATAATTCTTCAACTAATAATAATACACCAAATAAAAATAATAAACAAAATAATAAAACCACACAAGGACTACCTATTACTCCATTAGAAACTAATAGCTCATCATCATCTACATCTACAACTACACCTTCTGACCCAATAACAGAAGAATCTTTTGAAGTTGGACGTGCTAAACAAAGCGGAGGATATAATATTGATTATGCTTCAACTGTTGAAGATGCGTATAATCAACTAAATCAAATAATCGGAAGTGATGGAATTAAAAAACTTACTGGAGATACCCAAAATTTAATGAAACAACAACTTCAACTTGCTGAAGCCATGAACAGTATCACGCCAATGGTAAAAAGCATGGCACCTTTAATGCAACAAGCCCAAAGTTTATTAGGTAATTTGGGTGTTGGACCAGAAAATTTAGGAAATATATCAGAAATTGCACAAAAATTTACAAGTGCAAATAACTAAATCTTCAATGGTATAAATTTATTACATATTTTTTACACAATTTTTTGTATAATATTTATATAATATTAATATTTATATTATATAATATGAGAAAGTGTCCTCCTGGGATTATATGCATAGAAAATTTTTCATTATTTTTTATGATTATTTGTGCAATAATTCTTTTTTATTTGGTATACATTCAAAATAAAACAAATACTCAATCAAATAAAATAATAATTAAAGAAAATAGAGATAATGAAACGGTTCCAGTAATGCAATATCCAAATATGGGATTTGGCTTTGGAGGATTTGGAGATGTATTACTAAACCCTTATGTCCCACCATTAAGTGATGAAAGATATGTTTTGCCACCTCGTGTAGTTCCAATTAATGTATCTACAAATATTGGTGCAGTTGATACAACTTATAGACAAATGGGATTATTAACTGCATTAAATACTAAAGGTAAAATAATTCCGCTTATGGGTCGTCCATTATTTACAAATAGAGACAAATGGCAATACTATACCATAAGTGATCAAAGAAATAGTATTAAACTACCTATTTCAAGAAATGGGCGAAGTTGTACAAATGAATATGGTTGTGATAGATTATTTGATGGAGATACAGTATATGTGGAAGGTATTAATGAACCATATAAGGTTACAATATATGATAATGACACAATTAAATATTTACCATTTATTTAGGGACTATTTTATCTATTCCGCTAGTATCATTTAATTCGTTTTCATTTTTAATTCCTTATTTATTTTTGTGGATCTTTTAGAACTTACATTTTTTGAAGACTTAATTAAGTCTTTATCATATGTAGGATTAGTTACTTTAATTGGTTCAGAATTAAGATTTTTTTTGAGTTTTGACGATTCATCCCGATTTACTTGGCTTTGAATAGTGGGTTGTCCATCTACTTCACTTGATAAAGGCTTACTTGTTTCACTTGATAAAGACTGACTTGTTTCACTTGATAAAGGCTTACTTGTTTCACTTGATAAAGGCTGAATTGTTTCACTTGATAAAGGCTGAATTGTTTCACTTGATAAAGGCTGACTTGTTTCACTTGATAAAGGCTGACTTGTTTCACTTGATAAAGGCTGAATTGTTTCACTTGATAAAGACTGACTTGTTTCACTTGATAAAGGCTGAATTGTTTCACTTGATAAAGACTGACTTGTTTCACTTGATAAAGGCTGAATTGTTTCACTTGATAAAGACTGACTTGTTTCACTTGATAAAGACTGACTTGTTTCACTTGATAAAGGCTGACTTGTTTCACTTGATAAAGACTGACTTGTTTCACTTGGTAAATGCTGTGTTGTTTCACTTGATAAAGGCTGGGTTTGTTGACTTGATAAAGGCTGAATTGTTTCACTTGATAAAGGCTGTCTTGGTTGACTTGATAAAGGCTGAATTGTTTCACTTGATAAAGGCTGTCTTGGTTGACTTGATAAAGGCTGAATTGGTTGATTATTTGAATTAGCTAAGGTAGTTGCAGCTAATCCTATAGATCCTTCATTAAAATTATACATTTGTTGTAAAATAAAATCTGTTAATACTTTTATTGCATTTACAACATTATCATTGTCTTGTGTTCCGCCCTTAAGTGTTTTTTTTAAAGTTTTATTGGCATATTTATTATTTGTTTTGTTTCTAAAACTTGTATAATTGCGAGAAGTTTTTTTAGATTTTTTGTTAGGTTTATTTTTTTTTTGTGTTTGTTTTTTATTTTTACACAATTTATGTTTTCTACCTTTAGTTAAATTCATTATTATATAATAAAATAATATTTTTATTTATATAATTATATTAAATGTCTTCCATGAACAA
>Ga0214921_10002398_pt1 | contig 30546 bp, 33 predicted proteins | sample LL1505_MetaG_FD_177992 | JGI IMG/M metagenome (GOLD analysis project Ga0214921, IMG submission 177992) | Freshwater microbial communities from Lake Lanier, Atlanta, Georgia, United States - LL-1505 | ecosystem: Environmental > Aquatic > Freshwater > Lake | place: USA: Georgia | collected...
GCACCAGTTGCTCCAGTTGCTCCTGTAACGCCCGTTAATCCGGTTGCCCCTGTTGCTCCTGTTAAACCTGTGTTACCAGTTACACTTGCGCCAGTTGCGCCTGTATTACCAACTGCACCAGTTGCTCCAGTTGCGCCAACTGCGCCTGTTGCACCAGTCGTACCTGCACCTGTTACACCAGTTGCGCCAACTGCACCCGTCGCACCGACTGCACCAGTTGCTCCTGTTGTGCCAGCACCAGTTACACCGGTTGCACCGTTAGCACCGGTTGCACCTGTACTACCAGTATTACCAGTTGCTCCAGTTACACCTGCGCCAGTCGCTCCAGTTACACCCGTGTTACCGACAGCGCCAGTAGATCCAGTGTTACCAGTTGCGCCAGTCTGTCCTGCACCTGTTGCACCAGTTGCGCCCGTTGCTCCGTTAGCTCCAGCAGGTCCAACAATCTGACCTACGCTGTTCCAGGCACTGCCATTCCAAACATATAGGTCACCATCTGAATCAACGATGTAAGCGTCATTTACCGTGTTGCCTGAAGCTGGCAGATTAGCAACTAGTGCAACACTTCCCTTAAATGTTATTGATACACCTTGCGCACCAGTTGCGCCCGTTGCTCCAGTTGAGCCTGTTCTACCAGTCGCACCTGTTGCTCCGGTTAAACCAGTCTGTCCAGTCGCGCCAGCTCCTGGACCAGTTGCGCCAGCAGGACCAGTTGCGCCAGTCGCGCCTGCGCCTGTTGCTCCGGTAGCGCCGGTTGCACCAGCAGGACCGATAGGTCCGCGAGCAGTAGTTGCAGAGGATACTGTGTATCCAGTTGACGTCGGGACTAGGCGGGCGATCTGTGTAAATAGATCAATGTCTGAGCCGTTGCCGATAGGTAGGAAGACTCTTACGTTTACGGATTTAACACCGTTGATTCGAATAGCAACTTCGTATGCCCAACCTGCGGGAGAAACAAGTGGGTTGTCGGTAGTTGGAAGCTCTAGTGAAAATGAACCTGTGCCGTCTAGAGATACTGTAGTTGCGCCACTTAAGACAACAGAGTTGTCAGGGTCATAGATAGTAGAGGTAGGCGTAAACGAAATAGTTCCAACGCCTGCGATGCCTCTTGATGAGATGTACGTGCCTATGACGGTACGCGTTACAACGTCCTCAGACCAGCTTGGCACAGAAGCTCCGTTCCTAAAAACTTAACGTACCTATATCTCTCAGAACATCACAGAGACAATAATAGGAGACAGGTACATACTACCAAATAAATAAAATCTTTACTTGGATATTTTATTATTTATTGGCTGGAATTACGCTAACATCAAGCCTTGGATCGTGATCTTTACCTACGACCATGGTCAATATACCAGGGTTAGATTCTAGGCCACGTCGGTCTCTAAACCATGCGGAGCCTGGGTCAACCGTGGGGCATTGCGCCCAAAATCTCCCGCCAACGTCCATAGATCTAAAGTTGTGGAAGTGTCCTGATAACCAAACATCACACCCGCCGAGAGCAGTTTGACCTGCTGCCTGCTCTGATAGATACTTGGTAACGTCTCTTCCACTTTGGTGTCCGTGAAATAGTCCGATCATCGTTCCACATACTTCTACCGCAAGTGTTTGATGATCTTTTGCAGGAAACCTAAACTCTACATGTGATAACGCGCTACTTTCCGCGCAAATTGACTGTGCCACGTTTGCGATGTGAGTGTTCCATCCCTCAGATGGATCAAGCGCAACTTGACGACTAACCTCGTCGTGATTTCCGTTTACTACGGCAACTACAACGCGATCTACCAACGGGGCAAACGCCTTGATTTGTGCCATAAGCAGACCTATACCTACGCGTATCTGTTCGGTAAGACCCATATCCGAGGCAGAGTGACTTTGTAGACGCCCACCTTGAGAAACGTTCCCTTCAACGTGATCTCCTAGGAGTGCGATAACAACAGTGCCTATATCTCTTCCAACTTTTCTCAGGTCATGTAAACGATGAACCGCACCTTCAGTTGCTGTTTGAATACGCTCTACAGTCTCCTTGGTGCCCTCTCCGTTAGCTTTCTTACCTAGTTGCTGGTCGCTAGGCGCAAAAATAAAGGCAAGGTCTCCTGTTGTCACGGGAGGCTTCTTGCCGGGCTTCCAATTTTGCATACTCTTCATTAGATCTTTTACGTCTAGGTCTAACTCTGTTTGAGACGATATTGGAACGATGTTAATTCTTTGTGATTCTAAAAGCTCGCCGTCGTATCTTTGCCAACGCGATTTTCTTACCGACGTAATCGCCCAGTGCTCCGGGTTAAGATCAAATTCTATTAGTAACTCTCTTGCATCAGGAATATCTGAGATAGGTCGCGGTATCGAGATTACGTAACCGCCGTCATCTCCTACGTCCATACGCGGACGCCATGCTTCATCGGGTGCGCTGTTCTTAGTCTTAAAGTCAGAGCCTGAGCGCCCTGGAACCGAGAGCTTATCAAATAGCGTCATTATGCGCTAATCTTAGGATTAGATCCAAAGCACCGACATGCACCGCGGCGATGTTTTGTCACCGCAGAGTCTCCAACGTCTAAGCCTTCTTCTCGCAGAGCAGCGGCAATGGTTGTGTTAGGAAGACGACCTGGAGCTCCGTAAGGTACCTCAAGCACCTCGGCAAGTTTTGCCTTATCTTCCTTTGAAAGTTGTTCACCTGTCAGAAGGCTTCCGATCTTACACGGCAGTCCTGCACCGATTCCTGAGGATTGAGATAAGCGTTCTGCAAGTGACATAGTACTCTCCAAGTTATTGTCTACATGCTACTTAACGGCATCTCCAGTTAAGTGAACCATAAGCCGCGGGCTAACGGTTAGGAAAATTGTAACAAGAAGTAAGCAAAAGTACTGCTTATTAAGCAAATAAAAAGTTAAATTAAAAGTATTCTTAACTGTGCTTTTAAGTGTACTTACTACAGGAATACAGTACAGAAGAGGGTAAAACTAGCGGTGAAGAAAACTGCTTCTATTAAGCGGTTGGAGCTTTCTTTTTACGGGTCTTTGTCATCTTAGGCTCAACTGGAGCGGGACCCTGGTGCATTTCAGGAAGAGAAAGTAGTTGAAGCAATACGTCCTTTATAAACTTAACCTCTACCGCTGTCTCTTTGGCAAGGGCTCCTTGGGCGTTCATCTGGTCCTTCATGGAGTTTCCGCCATTTTCCCAGAGTTGATATTCAACACGGTCCATACGCTCGGACATCGTTCTTCCCTGCTCATCGACTCCGATGGCCGACTCTACGCGGTGGATAATCTTGTAGATCTTGTAGATGAAGGCTAGGAGAAATAAGCCTCCAGTTATAATTCCAACTATAGCGCCTACCTGCATCGATACTTGACTTAACAAGGTAGTTGCCCTTCGGTTGGGTATTAAAGATATATCAAATTATATATTAAGGATTAAGATATTAGTTGTTTCGGTTGTTTACTTCTAGGGCACATGCCCTTTATAGTCGCCAAGTAACAAAGATTTTAGATAAGTGATATGATAGCTCTTCTCTATAAATTAAGAGCGTTTATATATAATTTGATTGGAGCTAACGACGCATAGATGCTAAAGCAGGGTAATCAAATATGAGCGCATGGGAATCAGCTGAGGGACGTTTAGGTCCTGCTGCAAATTGGTATGCAACTCATAATTGGTCAATACTTCCTTGCTATGGAATCGTCGGAGGACGTTGCACTTGTGGCGGCGCACACGTTGAGCCAAAAGATGTAGGCAAGCACCCATCGCTTCCAGAGTGGAACAAGTTTGCAACTACAGACGCTGCAACTGTTGACTCCTGGTGGCAACGCGATCCAAACATGAACATCGGTGTCATGTGTCGTTCAAGTGGATTTTTTGTAATTGATATTGATCCGCGCTCAGGTGGGCCGGATTCATTTGAAAAGTTTGAAGCTTTAGTAGAAGGATTCCTGCCTCCAACAGTTGAGGCAATCACAGGTGAGTACACAATCGCTGGTGGAAAGGTAATGCGAGGACGTCACCTATTTTATAAGTGTGAAGAGTCTGAGCAGCTTGTTGGAAATCTTAAGAAAGCAAATCTTCCGGGCGTTGATATTAAACACAACGGATACGTTCTCATTACTCCGTCACGACACTTCTCTGGAGTTTGTTACGAGTGGGCACCAGGTCACGCGCCGTGGGAAATTGAAATGGCAACCGCACCCGAAGAGCTATTACAGTCTCTTCGTAAAAAGAATAGTCGACGCGGTGGCACAAATCTTGGCGAAGGCGACTGGAGTTTCCTAGAGGATCTAGACTTTGCTGGCGAGCGTATCGACGTCGAGCGTTTGCTTGAAGAAGGAATTGAAGAAGGCTCACGCGCAATTGATATCTACGCGATGACGTGCGCCTTAGCAAATAAATTCCCTGTCAATACAGAAGCTGGAAAGCTTGCTGTTGAAACTATGATGATTCGCTTTAACGCTGAAAAGGTGCGTCCGCCGCTTGAGCTTGAAGGTCAAGGCGGACTTTTAATGCACGTACGTCGAGCTATACAGTTTGTTATTGACAATCCAAAATCAGAGCGTATGTGGCCAGGATTACAAGAGTGGGCTAACAAGTCTCAAGATGAAACACGCTCTAAGCCTGCAAAGCAACAGGAAATTAGAACAACTGAAAATTATTCACCGCAGGATACGTATAACGCACCAGGAACTATCGGCGGATCGATTACACAGTCTATCTCAGACGGTGATTCAATCTCCGAGGCATCAAGTCTTTTAAAGATGGATGTGCCTAAGGACGTTGACGCGGTTAACGAGAACGACGGCGGAGAACCTGGTAAGCGTACACTTACAGATACAGGAAACGGTCGTCGTCTTGTAGATGCGTTTGGTCCTGCAATTCGTTACACGCCAGGACTTGGTTGGTTTCACTGGGACGGCGGATACTGGAAGCCTGACGTTGAAAATCTTGAACTACAGGAGTTAACAAAGAAGCTTGCGCCGGTTATTGCATCCGAGGTTGTCAACTACGAAGACGCGGACAAGCAGTCAGAGTTAATGAAGTGGGCACTACAGGCAAAGTCAAACTCGCGCATCGCAGGTTGCATTGAAAACGCAACGTCCGATCCTCGCGTACAGGTTGAGGTTAACGCCTGGGATTCAGACGAAACATTACTTGGTGTTGCAAACGGAGTTATTGATCTTCGCACAGGAGAGTTACTTAAGGGACGTCCTGATTTATTTATTACTCGCCGCGCACCTGTTGCGTATACTCCAGGAATGCGCAACGTTAAGTGGGAACAGTTCTTAGATTTTGCAACAGGCGGAGATAAAGAGCTGCAGGATTGGATTCAACGTGCAGCTGGATACTCTTTAACTGGTCTGCGTACATACGATGTTATGTTTTTAATTTACGGACCTGCAGGTTCAGGTAAGAACACGCTTGTTGAAGCTTTAGTAAAGTGCATGGGCACACAGCAATATGCTTGGCCTTTAGACTCTTCTATTCTTGCACAAGGAGACGGCCAGGCAAACGGATCAGATCTTTATCACTGGGCTGAGTTGCGTGGACGTAGACTTGTATGGGTTGACGAATTGCCAGAATCTGAACGCTTGAAGGAAAACTCAGTTAAGAAGTTAACTGGTTCAAGTGAAATCTCTGCGCGTTCACCTGGTGAAAAACCATTTACGTTCTCGTCTCGTGCAAAATTATGGGTAACAACTAATCACCGTCCAATCATTAACGATGATGCGATGTGGCGTCGTATTCGTCCCGTGCCTCTTACAAACGTCCCCGAAAATCCAGACCCAGATCTAAAACATTACATCTTTGACCCAGAAGGAGCGCTACCAGCTGTCCTTTCTTGGGCAGTTGAGGGAGCAATTAAACTGCTTGGCTCCTCAGCAAGAGATGCTCTTGGAACCTGTAAAGTTGTAACCGAGGCATCTGAAATGTATCGAAAGAACGAAGACCGTATCGGTATTTTCTTAAATGAAGAGACAAAAGAGTCTGAAGGAACGGTCGTTCCTGTTAAGGCTTTGTACTCTGTGTATCGCGCTTGGAGTGAAGAGCGCGGCGAAAGACCAATGACACAGATCGCATTCCAGCGTAAGATATCTGATCGTGGAATGACTGTAGTCGGTCTTGGCTCAAAAGCTGAAATTCAAGGTCGCATACTTGTTCCGCGCGCTGTGCAAACTGGCGAGGTCGATTGGGGTCTCGCTTCTCGATACTCTCGCGGTTAGGAATTACTATGCGCAAGCATAACACAACAAAAGGCGTCATGCCAATCGTACTTTTTATTATAGTAGCAAGCTCAACAGGAGCGTTTGCGGCAGATAAGCCAACAACGTTTGCAACAGTAGACGCTGGAATTAAAGCGCTAAAGGTTGCACCTGATGTTCGTGAAGGATACGCGCGCTCACAATTTAAGCACTGGTCAGATCTCGATAAGAACGGCTGCAATACGCGCAACGACGTGATTATTCACGAGGCACTTGTAAAGCCTAAGATTGACACAGGATGTAAGATCGTCAAAGACACAGGTAAGTGGTACTCTGCTTATGACGGATTGACCGTTACAAATTTTTCTGGTCTAGACGTTGATCATATGGTTCCTCTGGCCGAAGCTTGGGACTCAGGCGCCAATAAGTGGGACGCGGCAAAGCGTGAACAATACGCAAACGACATGGGCGATGAGAACGCGTTGATTGCTGTCACCGCAGCGACTAACCGCTCTAAGTCAGATCAGGATCCAGCAGAATGGCTTCCTGCAAAGGACGTTTGCACATACATTAAGAATTGGGTTCATGTAAAACTACGTTGGTCACTTACAGTTGATGACAAAGAGCTCAAGGCAATTAAGGACGCAAACGCAAAGTGCCCTAAAACTAAGATCTCTGTTGTTATAGTAAAATAATAGATTATGTCTGCTGTATACGCTCTCGTGTCATCTGGTGAACCAGACATAGTTCGCTATGTCGGAAGAACTAAACACGCTTCCCCAGAAAAAAGACTAGCTTCACATAGAGGCCATATGAAAGCTGGAGGTACAACTCACGTCTATAATTGGATGAGAAGCGTCTACGCCTCTGGGCATCAAGTCCTAGCGCATGTTATAGAGTCAGATTTGACATGGGAAGAAGCTGGCGAGCGTGAAATGCACTATATTAAGTTTTATCGAGATAGCGGATATAACTTAACAAATATATCTTTAGGTGGCGACGGTGGGGCGGCTATGTCTCAAGAGACAAAGGACCTAATGAGCAGAAACAGAAAAGGAAAATCTCCTAGCCCGCAGGCACACGCTGCAGCTAAACTTGCCAATATTGGCCGTGCAAAAACTGAAGAAGAAAAAGCAAAGGTCAGTGCTGCAAATAAAGGAAGAGTGAAAACACCAGAGGTTCGCAAAAGATTGTCAGAAATAGCAAAAGCAAGACCAAGAAGACCGCACACGCAAGAAACAAAAGATAAAATAAGTAAAGCAAAAATGGGCAATGTTATATCAAAAGAAGCACGAGAAAAGATATCTAAAGCTAGCAGAGATAGAATAGTCACGTTACAGACGCGCGAGAAGCTTTCTAAAGCTGGCAAAAATCGTAAACATTCTCAAGAGACTAGAGAAAAAATGAGTAGGTCATCAACAGCAGCTCATTTGCATAGAAAGAACTTAAAGTTAAATTCATTAAAACAAGAAAAAGAGGACATATAATGGCTGGCACTTTTCCAAAACCTATAGCGAATCCGGCCCCACAAGGGACAGCCGCGCGATTAGTTCAAATAGCTGAGTCGTATGTAGGCTATGCAGAAGGACCGAAAGATAATGAAACTATAATGGGCGCCTTTACGAAGGCTAACTTTCTACCTTGGTGTGGGTCTTTTTGCATGTTTGTTGCAAATGCTGCTGGCGTAAAGATTCCTAACACTGTTTCAACAGTTGCAGGCGCAGATGCATTCAAGAAGCAAAAGCGCTGGTACGACAATGACGGAGTAAACACTCCAGAGCCTGGCGACATCGTTTATTTTGACTTCCCAGGAGACGGTGTAGACCGCATCTCGCACGTTGGAATTATCGTAAAGGATAACAAGGACGGCAGCATGACATGCCTAGAGGGTAACACCTCTGGCATTCCTAAGGGTGACCAGCGCAACGGCGGCGAAGTATGCAAAAAGATTCGCGCGTACAAGAAGAGCGCTAAGCAAGGATTGCCTATGGCAGTTGTTGGTTGGGGTCGTCCAGACTACGAAGGCTCAGCTGCTAACCCAGTTGCTCCTAAGGTAGTAAAGGAAAAAGACACGACAGGCAAGGTTTACCCTGGCGAGACAATTGATCCAGGCGAGGCAGGGATTCACGTTAAGACTGTTCAGGCAGCTCTTGGTATTAAGCCAGCCGACGGTCAATTCGGTCCAGTCACAAAGAAAGCTGTGATTGCGCACCAGAAGGCTAAGAAGCTACCTGTCACCGGTATCGTTGACGCAAAAACTTGGAAATCTATTACAGGATTGCCTGTAAAGTAGACCTTTTAGGTATATAGTAATACTAGTTTTTGGTGTCCCGGGAGAGAGCGCCTAAAACATAGAGAGCCGGATAGCGCGAGTAATCGCGCGTCCGGCTCTATCTTTTTATGATACATTTTGTCTATGAGTAACGCAACTAAACGTAAGTGCGGAACGTGCACCAAATGCTGTGAAGGTTTTATTGTCGGACAGGCGCATGGGAAGGCTTTTTATCCTGGAAAACCTTGTCATTTTATAAGCATCGGTGATGGGTGCTCTTCTTATGTCGATAGGCCAGATGACCCTTGCAAGACATATAACTGTCTATGGTTAGAAGACCCAGACCTTCCTGAGTGGATGAAGCCAGATAAAGTTAACGCAATTATTGATATGCGAATTGTAAAAGGAATCCCATACATTCATGTACTAGAGGCTGGTGCCGTTTTAAGTTCCAAGGTTCTTTCTTGGGTAATTCAATACGCACTATCTAACAATATGAACGTGTGTTGGGAAGTAGAACGTGGAAAAAACCTTTTGGGAACTCAAGAGTTTTTACAAGCAATGCAAAACAGAGTGGATGCCCCAGAGCCTAACTATTTGCCTCTTACGACGAAGTAGCCTTCCATTCTTTCTTAATGGAATCCCATTGAAACATAGTTCCTTCTCTTGGGTATGGAGTATTTCGTTGCTCTAGTTCATCTGAAGTTAGATTTCTTACAGCCCATGTTCTCTTCCAAACTCCATTTACTTGAGTTGGAAATTCCTCAAAGCAAATTTCTAAATCAGAAGTAGCGGGTTGTACTGTATCTTCTACTTCCACCCAATTTTCTGGTAAAGAAGTTCCTTTTGTCCAACCAAGAAGTTGCAAATCACCATCGTGACGAGGATACTCATTTGTTTCTATGTTTAGGTAATAAGCCATTTTTATCCTTAGATTGATGTTGTAGCAACGGACAATAATCCTGCTTCAATTGTTGAGTCGCCAGTGTTTGTAGTAATTGAGCGAGCACTACTCTGTGTCAAACTTTCACTAGCATCGGTCATAGAACCAGAAGTTTCTGTGTAACTTGCTGTTGAATATACGTAAGATAAACCACCTACCGTATATGTTCCAGTTTTAGAACCGTCTAAAGGAACCTTAATAAGGTAAGCATTATTAATGCTTCCATTTGTGTAGTTTCCTGTAATTATAAGAGATGTGCCAGAAACAGTGACATCGTTAACAGATGGAGATTGTGAGCTAGCAATAAATCGTCTTTGCCATTGAACAGTTCCCGAAGAATCCCATTTTATAATCATGACAGCATAAGGAGAAGTATTGGACTCTCCACCGACTCCGTAGACGTTTCCAGAAGAGTCAACCGCTAATCTATAGCCTGCTGCGCTTGAAGATGCATCGTAGATTCGTCGTTGCCACTGTAAAGAACCAGAAGAATTATGTTTAGCAACATGAAATTGATATGTACCATTTTGATTAGAGGAACCAATTGAATGCACATTTTCAGAAGAATCAATTGCTACATCATAAACATAATGATTTTTACTGTAATCGTAAAACTTTCTTGCCCAAGTAATAGTTCCAGAGTTGTTTATTTTTACTGTGTTCCAAGTACTGTGATAAACATAGTTACCTTTTGAAATAAGTGTCTGCGTTGGATAGTGACCAATGCAATGAGAGTTTCCAGAAGAGTCAGTGTCCATGGCAGTAAAGTAGTTGCCGCTTCCTTGGTCTCCACTAAATGCATAATAATAAGTCCATGCATGTGTGCCAGCGCTACTTATTTTTGTCAAACAATAGTCTTGGTCTTGAGTTCCAGTGTCTGTCATTCCACCAGAAAAGTATAGGTTATTAGAACTATCAGCATCTAGCGAGTAAAGATTAAACTGCTGAGGGGTTCCGCCACCATCTGTTGGTCCATTATAAAGTTTTTGCCAAACTAAGTTTCCAGAAGAGTCTAACTTTGTTATTAAAGAGTGATTATAGTTGTAATTTTCATTTATAGGCATTTCTGTTGCCGCAATATATACATTTAAAGAAGAGTCTACCCAGACCGCTTTAGAGGAGTTGGTACGTCTATTGGGACCGCTTGCATAGTGTGCAATTTGCTTTTGCCAGATAAGGGCTCCATCGGCAGAGTGTTTTGTTACATAACCATACTTTTGACTGCTATCTGAACCATAACGATGTCCAACGGTGTATATATTTCCAGAAGAATCCGTATTTATATTTATGGAAGTCATATCGTAAGTGTATGAAAGACGAGCCATGAAATCTGGAGCAACAGGTGTAGTACTCAATGAAGCCGAGCTTGTTGCTGTTTCACCTGTACTTGAAGTTGCACGGACGGTGAACGTATACGCTGTTCCGTTAGTTAAACCTGTGACAGTAATAGGTGAGGTGCCTGTTGCGGTAATGTTCCCTGGGCTTGAGATAGCGGTGTACGTTACCGAGCCTTTGCCAATGTAACTAGACGCGGTAAATGTAACTGTTGCCTGTGCGGTTCCTGCGGTAGCTGAAACACTTGTAGGAGCTGTTGGCGTTCCGCCAGAGCGTGATGATTGTGTTCCTAGAATAGGCATTTAGTTATTCTATCCTACTTTGATTCTTCTGATTGTTGATCTAATACATATTTAATACTAGAAGCAGACCATTTCCCGCCGTAGGCAGCTGGTATACTCTCCGCGTTGAGCTTTCTGGCTATACCGTTCATCGATTCGCCAGCTTCTCTTTCAGTGTATATACGATTTAATACTGCTTCCGGTATTCTTTTCTTAGGGCCGAGATCTACACCCCAAACTTTTCCTTGGGAGCGTCTGTCAGAGTGAACGTCCTTCTGGCGTTCGGAGATGATAGATCTTTCCATCTCTGCAAGAGCAGACATAATAGTAACAACAAACCGAGATTGATATGAAGAAGTATCTAAATTAAGATCAAGAAGAACTAGTCGCCAGCCATATTTTTGCGAGTGGTCAATGATGGATAGGAAGTCCTGCGTCGAGCGAGATAGGCGGTCTAGGCGGGTAACAAACAAAGCGTCTGCTTCTCCAGAAGCTAAACGATTAAGCGTCTTCTTTAGCGCTGGTCTTCCAGATATAGACTTGCCAGATCTACCTTCTTCTCTAACAAGCTCTGTTAAAGTGTAACCTGCAAGCTCGGCTGCCTGCCTTAATGCGCGTTCTTGTACATCTAAAGAAACACCATCTTGCACCTGCATAGATGTAGACACTCTAGCGTAAAGAAGAGCTACTTTACCATCAAGTTCCATTGAGATATCATACTACAAATGGCTAGAAATGTATAAAATACTGCATGTACATCTGTTGCAGACATAATACTTTGTCCGTTCTAATGTACAATTTTTATAGAAAAATATAAGAGTTTGAACTGCGTCAACCCTTAATTTTAACGGTTAATGCTTTTGAGGTGTATTCACGCGCTGTAAAGCGTTTGCTATTATATAGTAGTGTATCCGTAGTAAACGGTCTGCGATGCACCACTAGTGTTGGCAATTGTAAAATCAAATCTATTACTACTAGTTCCCGCATACGTAGCATCTGTACTAATTGTACCTGCTACTCCTTTAATTTGATTAGGTATGGCAGTTATTGAAATAGGACTTCCACCGCCTGTATAGTTCCAAGCATATTGATACCCTATTGCTGGTACATTAGTATTTGTCACAGTGGCTGTAGCATTCCAAACTATAATACCGTTAGGTATATTTCCCCTGACCCACATGGAGTATGTGCCACCACTTGGAACTGTAAAACTGTAGGTGTTAGTGCCTGTAGTGATAGTCCATGAACCTGTGGTAGCAGCCGAGCCTGTAGCCCCAGTTGCTCCCGTATTTCCTGTAATACTTGCGCCTGTGGCGCCTGTAGCTCCTGTTGCACCAGTATTTCCTGTAGGCCCAATGTTGCCACCGACAGCTTCTACCCATACACCGTCATAGTAAACATACACCGCACCGTCATTTGCATTAAACCACGCAGCTCCACTTACACCTGTCGGTGGTACAGCGTCAACGATAGAGAACTGTCCTTCGTCTCCAGTTGCACCTGTTGCACCCGTTACTCCAGTATTACCAGCAACTCCTGTAGCGCCGGTGCTACCGGTCGCACCTGTGTTACCAACTAAACCTGTTGCTCCGGTGGAGCCAGTTTGTCCAGTTGCTCCCACATCTCCGGTAGCTCCAGTTTGTCCAACTGCTCCCGTTGCTCCTGTGCTTCCTGTATAACCTGTAGATCCAGTCTGTCCATCTGCTCCCGTGCTTCCTGTTGCGCCTGTCATACCAGTTAAACCTGTACTACCGGTCATGCCTGTTAATCCAGTAGCGCCTGTTAAACCAGTGCTACCTGTTAAACCTGTACTGCCTGTTAAGCCAACTGCACCTGTAGATCCAGTTTGCCCTATGGCTCCAGTGTTACCAGTTAGACCCGTTGCTCCAGTAAGACCCGTATTTCCAACAGCTCCCGTGTTGCCGGTAACTCCTTGTGAACCTTGTGGCCCAACGATCTGTCCAACGCTACTCCATGCACTACCATTCCAAACGTATAGGTCACCGTCTGCATCTACAATATATGCATCATTAACTGCATTACCGGTAGGAGGGAGATCTGCAACTAAAGAAACACTGCCGCGAACATTTATCGAGGTACCTTGCGCACCTGTGTTACCTTGCGCACCAGTTACACCGGTAGCTCCTGTGCTGCCTGTCATACCTGTTGAACCAGTTAGACCTGTTGCACCTGTTTGCCCGACAGCGCCGGTGTTTCCTTGCGCGCCTGTGTTACCTGTCATACCAGTTAGACCAGTCGAGCCTGTTAACCCTTGCGCGCCAGTTACACCAGTTAAACCTGTAGATCCAGTTAATCCAACAGCACCTGTTGCTCCAGTTGCACCAGTCGCTCCTGCGTTACCAGTTGCTCCGGTTACTCCTTGTGAGCCTGTAACACCAGTATTTCCAACAGCTCCTGTTACACCTTGAGCTCCTGTGTTGCCAGTTAAACCTGTTAAACCTGTACTGCCAGTTAGTCCAGCGGCTCCAGTGGGTCCTGTTCCTCCAGTAGCTCCGCTATTCCCTTGAGCACCCGTTGACCCGTTAGTACCAGTAGCGCCAGTAGCGCCGATACTGCCAGTGTTGCCCGTATTGCCTTGCGCACCTGTATCTCCTTTTGCTCCCGTTAATCCTGTTAGACCAGTTAAACCTGTGTTGCCTTGTGTTCCTGTGTTGCCCGTCGCGCCCGTTGCTCCGGTAGCTCCAGTAGGCGCTCCTGCCGGCCCTTGAGGACCGGTTGGTCCAGGCACGGTTGAATCTGCGCCGGTAGGTCCGACTGCGCCTTGTGGCCCTTGAAGATTAGATACGACAACCTCTGTTTGAAGAACGCTTGTCTCAACGACGATGTCTGGTTGTGTTAATACGGTTACCGTTACAGGAGACAACGAGGTCTCAACAGTAACATCACTCTCGGTGACAACCGTTACCGAGGTACTAGTCTCGGTAGTTTCTACTAGTGTGTCTGGCTGTTGAACAACAGTTACAGAGGTAGTGGGATCACCGACCGAGACAATGCTCGTTGGGTCGGTCAATAGGTCACCTCGGATAGAACGGTGAAGGTGCCCTTTAGAAGACGAGTTACGGTGGTGTCAGACGCGACGAGCTCAAGATCATAGACGTACTTGCCTGCTACGACCGCGGCTGTGGCCGAGGCTGAAATCGTCACCGCGATTGTTCCCGCTGCTCCGCCGAGGACGATACCTCCTGAAGGTGAGGTAAGAGAAATGATTTCATTCACCGCAGATGGACGTCGAGTAGTATCGCGTACCTTAAGTCGAGCAGTGTATCCTGTTAGGTTAACGGCATTGCCGCTGATCTTCCACGTGAAGGTTTGGGAAAATGTCGCGCCTTGCTCAACCTTGATGTTATGAATTCCAGCAGACATATTACCCCTACCCTAAAAACTAGTTAGGTACAATCTATCACGTCTCAGCTACTTCTTAGTAGGACTTCTTGGTGCCTAAACAAGAAGTAAAATAATTTAAGATTCAACTAACTAAAAGCTATCACCGCAGGTTATTTGAGATACTATTAGACAATGGATTATCCTGAGGACCCAGAGTATGCTGACGATGATGTTCTACAACAGTACCTTGATGAAGAGGGTCTAGCCTTAGTACCTGTTGAATTCATGCGTGAATTGATGCTTCTTATGGAGGATCACATCGTCAACGTATGCGAAGTAGATAGAGACGCACTCAACGAGATAATGATACGCATGGAGGAGCTTCTAGGGGAAGAGGGTCTTATGGACCTATCCATGGAGGACATCATCGGCTGGGTAAATACGTTAAAGGACGCCTAGCCTTCCTGTTATAATTTAACTATCGCCACTGGCCTGGAGCCGCTACTATTAACTTGTCACGACGAAAGTGAAGTCTAGCTAATCCCGCTACTGCGAATCGTCCTGGACATGACGTACAACTGTCATCCACTCCAACTTCAGAGTTGAGTGTCTAGCACTGGCTGGGTAGACATCGAGTGGGTAGTTGATAAGCGGGCTACCTTTAGGGTAGTATACAAAGCGCTGCCAGTGCTAGACTCGATTCTTTTTTATTATTTATGATACAGTTCATTCATGACACCGGAGATCTTTGTTCGCCCTTGGGGCTTCTACGTAATTTTGCACACTGAGCAAAAGGTGCAGGTTAAACGAATACATGTTGAAAACGGAAGCCGTCTCAGCAAGCAATCTCACAAACACCGCGCAGAGCATTGGTACATCACGCAAGGATATGCAGAGGTAGAGCTATTTGATCAAATACTTCATCTTGGCCCAGGAGACTACGTGTCAATCGGAGTTGGAGAAGTTCACCGCGTAAAAGCCGAAGGCGAAGGCGACCTAGTCTTTATCGAGATTCAAACAGGTGAGTATCTTGGAGAAGATGACATCATTCGGTATGAAGATGACTTTGGACGTGTTGAGTAATGGAGCAAGAACTTCCTACCTGGTTTAATCATGTTAAGCCAAACTTTGAAAACTACCTAACGTTTCCTAATGAAAACATCATACCTGTCCCGCTAAACGTATTGCAGATCGGCGCGTATAAGGGTGACACAACACAGTGGCTACTAGACAATAAAAACATCAACAGGATAGTAGACGTTGACACCTGGGAAGGCTCAATCGAGCACCAAGGAACGTTTGACTTCAACCAGGTTGAGAGAGTCTACAACGAAAGATTCACCGCAGTTGAGAAGGTTGAGAAGCGCAAGGGTACGAGCGATAGATACTTTGCGACGCGCCCTGAAGGTGAAACATTCAACGTTATCTATATAGACGGAGATCACACCGCGCTACAGACGGCGATTGACTCGCTTAACGCGTGGAGGATCCTAGAGGTCGGCGGCATCATGATATTTGATGACTACGACTGGCACATGTATCAAGGAACACCCTTGCACCCTAAGGACGGTATTGACTGCGTCCTAAGACTGTTTAGAGGGCGCTACAACCTTATCGTTACGAACTATCAGGTCTGGATTCGTAAGACGGCGGAGTAGACTTTTAAGTTGTAAGATAGAATAAGAACATGCCTATCATCGGATCATCAGCAGGAGCTGCAAAGGGTGCGCCAGGTGCGCCTACCATCGGAACTGCAACAGACGGTGGTTCAGGCGCAATCTCTGTCACATTTACTGCCCCTGGCTTTTCTAAGCTACCAATTACTTCATACACAGTAACTAGCTCATCAGGTGCAACTGCATCAGGTGCTAGCTCACCAATAGTCGTCACCGAGACAGTTGCTGGCACATACACATACAGCGTCACTGCTTCTCATGCTAACGGCAGCTCTTCATCATCTGGATCTTCTAACAGCGTTACTGTTTCATTCTCATATGCCTTATCTCAGACGTTTAACTCATCTGGTAACTTTACAGTTCCAGCTGGTGCAACTAAGATGGCCGTTATTGCATCTGGCGGTGGTGGTAATGGTAATGGCGCTGGTGGTTCTTATGGAACAAATGGCGGTAATGGAGGGGCTGGAAGTTACTTTGGTGGATGGTATGACTACGCAGTAACTCCTGGAACTCAATATAACGTGACTGTAGGCGGATCAGGCGGTGGTGCGTCTTCCTTTGGCAATTTAATAAACTCTGTCAGCCCTGGCGGTTTTACAACAAACATAAACACAAACCTTGTTACTGCTGCGGGAGGTAACGGTGGTAATGGCGGTTCTGGGACAAATCCTCCAAATAGTTACCCTTATAACATTTACAATGGAAGGCCTGGAAATGCTGGAAATGCTTCAGGCGCTGCAATTACTGCTTTTAGTTCTGTGCCTGGATTGCCTTCTAGTTTTAGATACGCGGGTGGCGGTGGAGGCGGTGGTTCTGGTGGAGTATCTAATGATGAATTTGATGGCGGTGCCAATTCATCAGGCGGTGGCGGTGGTGGAGCAGGTGCGCCGTACGGCGGAAACGGCGGCAATGGCGCTGGTGGAACGGCTAACGGACAACAAGGTGGAATTGCAAATGGACCTGGTGCAGGCGGCGGTGGTGGCGGAGGAGCCTCTTCATTTTGGTTAGGAATTAACGTTGGTGGTAATGGAAGAGCCGGCAGTGGTGGACAAGTTTTAGTTTATACAAAGTAACAACTAACTAGCAAGTTGATCTGCATTCTTTCTTTAATATAATATGATACAGTTGTTTAGACCAACAACAAAAGGACGCTAGCATGCCTCAAGAGATTACGTTTACCAATACCTTTGGTATTGATCTTTCTTTATACGAGCCGCAACCTGCTCGCACGATGATTCCAGACTGGTACAAAAATACGGAGTCATACATCTCTGGAGAAAAGATTCCCTCAGGCGAAGGACAAACCTCTGCAACTATTAAGCGTTGCATGCCAGTGTTCGATGCGATCACCGCAGGTTATATTCTGACGACGTACGTTGACGTGTACGTATCTCAAAGAGAAGGTGCGCCTTGGTACGAGTGGCCGAGCGCTGGACCAATTCAATTTCACCCTATCGAGCAGGCGCCACTTCATCCGGCGGTAAATGGAGCACCTTTCCCTAAGTGGATTAACCCTTGGTCAATTCGCACACCTGAGAACTGGTCAATTCTTTTCATGCCTCCTATGCATAGAGAGAATCAACCGTTCCAGATTCTTCCAGGTATCGTAGACACGGACCAATACTTCTCACCTACTAACTTCCCGTTTGTTCTTAACGACGTTAAGTTTGAAGGCCTTATCCCCGCAGGAACGCCTATGGCACAGGTTATTCCTATCTGTCGTGATTCCTGGAAGGTAAAGGTTGGCGGTCCTGATGAGATAGAGGATCAGGCTGCAATTACCCAGCAACTACGCTCAAGCTTCTTTGATTCCTACAAACGCAAGTTTCGTCAGGATAAGAACTACTCATAGTCTAAAGTATAGTATAGAATAGGTCTAACAAGCCTAATCAGAAAAGGTAACTAACTCATGGCAGAACAAAACTACGCATTTGTCGTTGACGGTATGGTGACAAACATCGCCGTGTTTGACGACCCTACTGAAGAGCTACTTACTCACTTCAAGGCTGAACTAAGCCTTGACCACATTGTATTTGCACACGATGAGCCTAAGGCTGCTATCGGTGGCACATGGGACGGTACAAAGTTTACCCTACCTGCGCCATACGCGTCATGGGTACTTAACGCAGACAACGACTGGGAGCCTCCAGTTGCAATGCCTGTAACAGAAGGTAAGTACTACACATGGAACGAAGGCACAGTTTCATGGGACGAGCACGACGTTCCTACAGAATAAACTTAAACAAAATAAAAGACCGCGCCCGTTTGGACGCGGTCTTTATTTTTACCTCTTTACGGTAGGCGACTACCAGAGATAGTTGTTTCCTGACCTGTCCCGAGGTCACGCAGGACAACCTTGATTTGATACTCTTCTGTAGGTGATAGCCAGTCAACGTTAACTACCTTGCCAACGCCATCTAAACCTATCGCACTTGTTGAGCCGTTCTTATCTACAATCATTAACGTTGCCCAAGTTTTGGTCGGGTCAAAGTTTGGAACGTTAGGAACCAAAACGCTTGCAGAGCGGTGACCGTTTGTGCCTTCTGCCTGTGCAACAACTACAGGAGCAGTTATCGTTATCTTATCGACAGCCGCGTCACGAACAGGCTCCGGGGTAACGATAGGAGCAACCGGTGTGGCAACTACAGTATTAGACGTAACCGTCTCGGCGCCTGTTGTATTGTTACGAACGGTGGTCTGAACTGTAACGTTAGAGTCCTGTGGGACCGACTTAATCTCAACGGTGTCACCGTTATTAGATACACCTACGCTTGAATAAGAGCGTCCGTCCGCGATTACTTGAACGGACACCGTCTTATTCTTATTTGGATCTGTTACAACAGGAGCCTTAACGGTAACGGTGACAGAGTTATCGCTCTCTACTTTAAGCGCAGTTACGACGGGAGCCTTAGTATCTGCTATCGGATCACCTGTAGGTTCAGGATTAGGATTAGGAACAACCTCGCCTGTTGTATCATGCGCAGGAGTTTCTACCTTGGTAGCGGAAACTTGAACGGAGACGATATCTCCTTGGTTGATTGCCTCAAGACGAATGACTCCGTCAGTGTCGATGTACTTAACACCGCCGGACTCTGTAAGCTTTACAACAACACCTGTTGTAGACGTTGTTTCCTTCCAGGTAACGATCTTGTCAACTACGCCACCTTGCAGGATTGCGTACTTGTCTCCAACGACCGGAGCATCTATGATCTCGTCGATAGAAACATTAAAGTACGAGTTGGCCTTAACCTGTGTTCTGTCTTCGTCCTCAAGACGTAATATCGTGCCGTTTATATCTGGGTTAAGTCCCCACCAGGCGCTTGCGCCTTGGGCAGGTAAAAGTGAAATCGCGAGCGCAAGTGGAATAGCTTTTTTAATATGTAACATCAGGGGTCCTTTCGTCCTTTGTCATTATAGATATAATAACAGGAAAAGTGCAAAACTATCACCGCAGGTAAAACAAGATAGAATACGACCATGGAATTATCAAGAGAAGACATCGCTAAAGAGGTAGAGGATAAACTACTACCTTTGTTAGAAGTTCCTGGGTATATGAACGCTAAGGGGACCCTTAGTATGGTGCTTGAAGTGATACGGGGTAAGTAAATATGCCAATTTTAGGATCATCTGCTAGTCAATCTGGTCGTGCGCCTGGTGCACCTACGTCTGTATCTGCAACCGCAGGTAACGGGCAATCAGTAGTTTCATTTACTGCACCTGCCTACACAGGTAAGGGTACAGTTTCATACACGGCAACTTCTTCACCTGGTGGGTTTACTGCCTCTGGCGCATCTAGCCCATTGACTGTAACCGGTTTAACAAACGGCACAGCTTATACATTTACCGTAACAGCTTCAGCGGGTGGAGTTTCTGGTGTTGCGTCATCTGCTTCTGCAAGCATCACTCCTATTGCACCATATGCGCTATCTCAAACATTTAACGCATCAGGCACCTATACAGTTCCTTCAGGGGCAACTAAGATCGCAGTGTTCGCTAGTGGTGGAGGCGGCGGTGGAGGTAAGTCTAATACCGCTCAGGCTGGTGGAGGCGGAGGTGGGTCAGGCGGAGGCGGAGGCTCATTTAAAGATTACGCTGTAACACCTGGACAGACATTTACTATTACAGTTGGCTCTGGTGGAGGTGGCGAGTCTGGCCATAATGGGCAAAACCCATCACCAACTGATGGAGGAACAACTAGTTTTGACACCTTTATTACTGCCAATGGTGGTGGCACTCCACGAAACAGCGGAGGAGCTGCTGGCAACGCAACTGTAAATGTTGCTAATGGTGTTACTGCTGGTGGTGGTGGCGGAGCAGGTGGAACTACTATGTCTGAAGCGGTTCCTGGAGTTCTTTATAACTCTGTAGGAGGAAACGGCGGTAGCGGCGCTGGGTCTATAGCACAAAATCTTTCAGGATTAGGTTCAACAACGCTGTCATTTGGTGGTGGCGGTGGTGCAGGTCAGTCTGGGTCTATCTGGTACTCGGGAGGAACTCAGCCAACAAGAAGTGGTGGCGGTGGAAACGGCGGTTCACCTAACGGTGGCGCTGGCGGAACCTCAAACACAGTAGCAAACTCTACTAACTCTAATATCACTCCAGGAAATGGTGGCGGCGGAGGCGGTATTGGCGGCGGAGGCGGTGGTGCAGGTGGAGGCGCGTACGCGGGTGGGTCGGTAAACTACAATAGCGGTCCTAACTCTGGTGGTTCAGGTGGATCTGGAAGAGTTGTTGTCTACGTTCAATAAAACTTTATCACCGCAAGTTAAATAACAAGGAGAAGTAAATGCCGATTTTAGGTTCTAGTGCAAGCCAATCAGGTCGTGTGCCTGGGCAGCCTACGAGCGTATCTGCAACTGTTGATAACGCTCAATCGGTAGTTTCTTTTACTGCACCTGCCTACACTGGTAAAGGTACTGTCTCTTACACAGTGACTAGCTCACCTGGTGGATTTACTGCATCTGGCGCGTCTAGCCCTATTACAGTAACTGGTTTATCTAATGGAACTTCTTACACGTTTACAGTTACAGCAACAAACGCGGGACTAGCTGGAAATGCGTCATCGGCATCTGCGTCTGTTACACCTGCAGCTCCAGAAGTACCTTATACTCTTTCACAGACCTTTAACTCATCTGGGACATATACAATACCTGCTGGTAAGACTAAAATTGCAGTGTTTATTGCGGGAGGAGGAGAACGAGGGTCTAATGGAGGAGGTTCTGATGGAAACAGTCTCACTAGTGGCGCGGGAGGACGAGGAGGCGATGGTGGAGCAATGTATGCTGTAAAAGACTACCCAGTAACTGCAGGGGCTGTTCATACAGTAACAGTAGGAGCGGCCAGAGTTCAAGATCCAAGCGTGGGTAATGCAAATTCGGGTTTTTCAGGCATAACAACTTTTAATAACACGAACGCTAGTCATACTTTTAATGCTAACTCATACCTAGTTGCATCTGCATTTCCTAGTGGTGGCGCTGGTGGTGGCTCAGTAACAGGCGGAAATGAATACGCCCAAGCAGGCAACCCTGGTGGAAACGGCGGCGGAGGAAGTCTATCAATGACACTTGCCTCTCTTGGTACTGTTAACTTTGTATCTGGCGGCGGTGGAGGAGGCGGAGGTTCTGGTGGGTATAGTTCAGGCCCAAACAACACTAGAGGCGGAGGCGCAGGCGGTCTTAGTGGCGCAGGCGGCACTAGCGGTGGAATAGGCGGAAGTGCAAGAGGAAACCTTGGCACTGCAAATAGTGGGAATCCTGCATCTCCTGCTTCCGTTATGGGTGGTGGCGGTGGCGGTGGAGCAGGTGGTGGATATACCTCAGGTATGAATAGCAGTCCTGGTTCTATAGGCGTCGGACTAGCAGGACAGGTAGTTGTCTACGTTCAATGATACAGGCAACAAACAAAAACTTTAACGAGCTACTAGAAAACGACCTGCCTGTACTTGTAGACTTTTGGGCGGAGTGGTGTGGGCCGTGTCGCATGCTGGCGCCTATTGTAGAAGAGATAAGCACAGAGTACAAGTACGTTTTTATCACCGCAAAGTTGAATAGCGACGAGAATCCTGAGATTGCATTTAAGCACGAGGTTAGATCAATTCCGACGATGATACTTTTTAAGGGTGGAATTGAGGTAGCAAGGATGACGGGTGCTAAGCCTAAGCCTGCAATAGTTGCTTGGTTACAAGATCACGTTGAGCTAGGTTAGGATAGAATAACTAAATGCCTATACTTGGAACACAATCGTCACGCTCTGGCGGAACGCCAACTGCGCCTACTAGTGTTTCTGCAACTGCTGGTGACGCATCAGCGACGGTTACATTTACCGCGTCTAGTTACATCGGTAAAGGCTCGGTAACATATACCGCTATTTCTAGCCCAGGAAACTTTACCGCGACAGGCACTAGCCCAATTACCGTTACAGGCTTGACTAATGGGACTAGCTACACTTTCACCGTAAGAGCTACATCATCAACTGGTGAGACTGCAACTTCAAGTGCAAGTGGAAGTGTTACACCTGCAGTCCCTGTCTATGCGCTTGCCCAAACATTTACCACCTCGGGAACATATGTAGTCCCTGCTGGCAAAACACGTGTAGCTATTGTTGGTGTTGGAGCAGGTGGTGGAGGAGCTGGTGGAGCATCTGGTGGCGCTGCAAACGTTTCAGGATATGGCGGAGGCGGTGGTGGAGTTGCTATTATACGAGATATAGCAGTAACTGCTGGTGCTAACTACACGGTGACTATAGGTGGGCAAGGTAATGGAGGAGGCTCTTCAATATCTGGAACTTATGGAAATGATGGAGGAGTAACCTCTTTTGGAAATTTAGTAACTTTTAATGGCGGACAAGGTGGACAATCATACTATAGCGCTGGCGTAGGTGGGAACGTAACTTATAATACTGGCACTGCAGATGCTGCTGTAACTGGGGCAACTGGCGGTGGCTATGTTACTAATGGTGCAGGAACTGCTGGAGGAAACCAAGCAACAATAAATTCAAATATTGCTCAAATAAGCGCCTACTCTCAAGGCGGAGCAGGAGGCGGAGGAGGCTCCGCTAACGGCACTGGTCAATATGCTGGAGGCGCTGGAGGAACTCCAAGAGGAGGAGCTGGAGGAGCTGGAGGAAAAGGTCAGGCAACGCCACTTCCTGGAGTTGACGGAACCTCTGCTACATCATATGGCGGAGGTGGAGGTTGTGGAGGACATGGAGGTAAATGGTCTTCAAACATCTATGCAGCAGGTGGAGCAGGCGGTAATGGCTCTGGTGGGCAAATTTTAGTTTACGTTAAATAAGATACAGTATAAATATGAGCGACGTAATAATAGAAGTTGATTCTGAAGCAGATGTTCGGACGAGCGACGGAGATCACGACAAGTTTTCGCATTATGTTCACCGCGACCAGATGATGGAAGCCTTCGTAGAAGGCAAGCCTGCTGTAGCTTTATGTGGGAAAATATGGGTACCAACGAGGGATGGAAAGAAATTCCCCGTATGCAAGACCTGTAAAGAAATCTTTGAAACACTAGATAAGTAACACGTTTTGGTTGAAAGACAGTATAATTTGTCTTCTACTTTTAGATTAAAACACATATTTCACGGGGGGTAACGGTGAGCTTTTTCTCTTTCAAACTAAGCGATGATTTCGTACAAGGCTACAAAGAAAAGAAAGCTCCGTTTGGTTATACAGACGCAGCGGGTAACTCCGTTGGAGAGATTACCTTTCTTCGTACGTACTCTCGCTTAAAAGAGAACGGGCACAAAGAAAATTGGGCCGAGGTCTGTGAACGTGTCATCAACGGCATGTACTCTATTCAAAAAGATCACTGCAAAAGACAGCGTCTTCCCTGGAACGATTCACGCGCGCAGGCATCTGCCAAGGAGGCATTTGACAGACTGTTCAACCTAAAGTGGACGCCGCCTGGTCGTGGTCTTTGGGTTATGGGTACTCCCCTCGTTAACGTACAAAAGAACTCTGCTGCATTGCAAAACTGCGCATTTGTTTCAACGCTTGAAATGACAAAGCAAAATCCTGCTAAGCCATTTGCGTTTCTTATGGAGGCGTCAATGCTTGGCGTCGGTGTAGGCTTTGACGATAAAGGTGCGGACAAGGATTTTGCAATTTATTCACCGCAAGGCGATGAAACATTCGTCATCCCAGATACGAGAGAAGGCTGGGTTGAATCACTCTCGCTTATCATCAATGCATACCTAAAGGCAGATCAAAAGAATCCTGTGTTTGATTATTCGCTAGTGCGTCCCGCGGGTGTTCCAATTAAGACATTTGGTGGAACCGCCGCAGGGCATGAGCCACTAGAGCGTTTGCACAACTACATCCGCAATATATTCGAAGGACGTAAAGGTGAAAAAGTTACTCGTGTGGATATTGCTGATCTCGGTAATCTTATCGGTGTGTGCGTCGTTAGCGGCAATGTTCGTAGATCGGCTGAGCTCTTAATCGGTCGCCTTGATGACGACACGTTTCTAAACCTTAAGAACGCGGAGCGTTTTCCAGAGCGTAACTCCTATGACCCGGCTGCACCGGGTTGGGGTTGGATGTCAAATAACTCTATCGAGACAACCGTAGGACAAAATCTAGGCAAGATCGTTGAAGGCATCTCCCGTAACGGCGAGCCGGGTGTAGTGTGGCTTGACGTATCGCGTAAGTATGGTCGTTTAGCAGATCCTGTAAACAACAAGGACTGGCGTGTTGTAGGGTACAATCCGTGTGCCGAGCAGAGTCTCGAGTCATACGAGTGTTGCACACTTGTTGAGACGTATCTAGGACGTCACGATTCACTTGAAGATTATAAGCGCACGTTGAAGTTTGCTTATCTATATGCTAAGACCGTAACGCTACTTCCTACACACTGGGAGGAGACAAACGCAATCATGCAACGTAATCGCCGCATCGGAACCTCGATGTCAGGTGTTGCAAACTTTGCAGATAACGTTGGCCTTCCAACTCTTCGCGAGTGGATGGACGAAGGTTACAAGCACATCAAGGCGTACGACAATACTTATTCAGAGTGGCTTGGCATCCGCGAGTCAATTAAGATGACAACCGTTAAGCCTTCAGGTACAGTTTCTATCTTAGCGGGAGAATCACCAGGAGTTCACTGGACACCAGGCGGAGAGTACTTTAACCGCGCAATTCGTTTCTCTAACGAGGATCCAATGCTTCCACTATTCAAGATGGCAAACTATAGAGTCGAGCCTGCGTCAGAGTCGCCAGACTCTACCAGCGTAGTGTTCTTCCCTATCAAGTCAAACGCTAAGCGCGCAGAGCGTGAGGTATCAATCTTTGAAAAGACAGCCATCGCCGCAACCGCGCAGCGTTACTGGTCAGATAACTCTGTATCCGTAACCGTGTCGTTTGATCCTGAAAAGGAAGCAGAGCATGTAGGCACAGTCCTTCACATGTACGACGGACAGTTAAAGACCGTATCCTTCTTGCCTATGGGTAACTTTACGTATCCGCAGATGCCATACACGCAGATTACCAAGGAAGAATACGAGGACGCAACAATGAAGTTGTTCCCTATTGACTTCACAGGAGTTTACGCAGGAATGGCTTCAGACGCAATCGGAGATGCATATTGCACAACCGACGCGTGTGAGGTAAAGCTTATCGTGGAAAACTTAAGATAATGCCTGCGTACGAATACCATTGCAAGAAGGGTCACTACAACCTTATAGAGCGTAGTATCAATGAACCTGAGGGTAAACCAACCTGCACCGCTCCTGATTGCTCTGAAGAGCTTAAGAGGCAATACAACGTACCCTCTGTAAGCTTCAAAGGAAACGGGTTTTACTCGACGTCCAAATAACGCGTTTTTGGGATAGTTCAATATAGAATTATCCTATGACAAAACATAACCCGCAGCTTCGTAACCTGCGCCCGGTCTATGACGAGTGGGCTTGGCAGGAGGAGTCTAACTGTCGTGGCGAAGACTCAGAGGTATTCTTTTTAGATCCACAGGCGCGTGGTAAAAACAAGCGTGATAAAGAACGCGAAGCTAAAAAGATATGTAAAGGTTGTCCTGTAGTTCAACAATGCTTAGATCATGCACTTGCAATCCCAGAGTTCTTTGGTGTCTGGGGAGGAATGACAGCTGATGAACGAAACTTGATTCTTCGCAAGCAAGGACTAAGAATAATTAAGTAAGTGTGAACTAATAACTTATAGTTTACAAGAGTAGCCATTTTGTATATGGTCCGTCCATGACACTAGACATACAACTATCTAGAAACTATCCAGTCTTTAAAGATCACGGAGTACCGATCTGCGCAACAACAGATCCTGAGATATTCTTTCCAGAAAAAGGAGCAAAGGGTCAATCTCTGTATATCGTCAACGCAGCGCGAAGAATATGTAACGCGTGTCCATATAAGAAGCCCTGCCTCGAGTGGGCAGTCGTACACGACGAGATGGGAATCTGGGGCGGGACAACCCAGAAAGAGCGACGTGTTCACCGCAGAAAGTTAAAAGTAACGAAGAGCAATAAGTGATAGAATAATAAAGCTTTCTTGGGAGAGGTAAGCAAACCCTTACTACCTCTATCCTAGGGAGACTAAATGGCAAAGAAGAATGACGTTATGGCAGCTGACGTAACTAAGGCAGGACCTGTCACAGCAATTGGAAACATCTTTATGCGTATCGTTGCAGTATTCGCTGCATCTGGTCTAAGCGTTATCGGCGCGGGCGCAGTTGTAGGAATCAGCACCGCAAAGGCAGTAATCCTTGCAGGTACACTTGGAGTTGCAACAGTAGTTGAAAAACTAGCACGTGGATTCCTAAATGATGGCAAGCTTGACATCGACGAGATTAACTCGGCGTTTGCAGCAGTGGATAAGCGAGCGGCTGCAGAATAATACGTAGGCATACATAATGTCTACACTTAATAATTCTTACGGCTTTATGAGTGATGACCAACGTATGCGGCAATGGACGTGCGCCATCTGCAACAAGATATACGTTGTGTCATCGCTAGCAAGAGACTGTGAGGATATACACCTAGCTACTGGAAAGTAGTTAGAAAACCTATAGGAGAATAATGAAGTTAATTAAAAAAGTAGCAATGGCATCTGCTGTTGCGCTAGGTCTTGGAGTGTTTTCATCACTTCCGGCAAGCGCCGCGGACATGTCGCTATCAGTAAAGGTCGGAGCGGCTGTTGCAAGTTCGAACGCAACAACAGCTCTAGTACCAGCAGCAGTGACGGTACCAGCAGATAACACAATCGACGAAGCAGACGTAGTTCGTTTGGTTGCAACTGTAGACGCAGGTACATCAGTTTCATTCGTAGCAACAGGAGCTATCAAGCTCGTTGCAGCTCTAGACAATCCAGCGGCAGTACGTGTACGCTCGACTGACGGAGTTTCAGCAGTTGTTGTAGCAACAGGCACAGGTAACACTGCGACTGTTTACGCCTACACAACAAGCGTTGCTGCAGGTACAGTTACCGTTTCTAACGGTGGCGTTACCAACACAATTTACATGAAGGGCACAGCGGGAGCTGCTAACGCAATCTCCGTAGTTGCTCCTTCAGCTGTAGCCTCAGGCACAGTAGCAACATACACATTCACAGCGGTAGACGCTTTCGGTAACAAGGTTTCCGGCCTTGCGATTAACGCTACAGTTGCAGGTGCAACAGTTGCATCAACTGGTCTTAACGTGGCAACAGTAACAACAGCAGTCGATACAGCAACAGTAGGTCTTGGAAACGCAGAGCTTAAGGTTCTTGCTCCAGCCGCTGGATCTATCGTGGTAGTAGCAACAGCTTCAACAGCGGCTGCGGTGGCAGGTCTTACTGCTCCAGTATCAACAGTTGCAGCAACAACAACAATCAATGATCTTGCTGCAGAGGTTGCAAAGCTTAAGGCTGAGCTTGCTGCCGAGAAGGCTGGACGCGTTGCCGATAAGGCAGCAGCGGATAAAGCTGCGGTAGACGCAAAGGTTGCGGCAGATAAGTCTTTGGCTGATGCCAAGGCAGAGGCTGCAGCCGCTAAGGCTGCGGCAGACGCGGCAATGGCTAAGGTCGTTGCAGATAGCGCAGCTGCTAAGGCTGCAGCAGACAAGGCAGTGGCCGATCTTACAGCCGCAGTTGATAAGCTAACGAAGGACCTAGCTGCAATGAAGGCTAAGTTCAACGCTATGGCGAAGAAGTACAAGTTCGCTGCAATTAAGTAAATAACAACTTAATACAGATAAAGGGGCGGGTCCGAGTAATCGGGCCCGCTTTCCTTATATAGACACAAGGATAAAAATGGGATAGAATATGCGCTATGCCTATTCTTGGATCACATGCGTCACAGAGTGGCCGCACACCTGGAGTGCCAACGTCTGTGTCTGCCACAGCTGGAGATGGACAAGCTGTTGTTTCTTTTACCGAGCCTACCTATAAAGGAAAAGGCACTGTTTCATATACAGTTACCTCAAGTCCTGGCGGTATCACTGCAACAGGTTCTAGTTCACCAATTACCGTTACCGGGTTAACTAACGGTACAACATACACTTTTACTGTTGCAGCAAGTACTTCAGGAATTGCCAGTGCTGCTTCTTCAGCTAGCGCAGGTGTAGCTCCTACTCCACCAAATTATGTCTTATCTCAGACGTTTACTTCTGGAGGGACATACACAGTTCCTTCTGGTAAAAGCTACCTTGCAGTAGTAGTAGCTAGTGGTGGAAGTGCAGGCGCGACGGGAGGTGCTGGAAATAACGTAAATGCTGCTAACTCTGGTGCAGGACTTGGTGGTGCTGGCGGAGCTGCAGGATGTATTGCTGGATTGACAGAATACGCAGTTACTCCTGGACAAACTTTTTCAGTGACCGTTGGAGCTGCAGCTGGTACTAGTATTTTTGGTTCAATATTACAAGCAACTGCCAATTCTCCAACTTCAAACATAGGAACTGCTGTTTTAGTTAACACTGCGGCAAATGCAGGGACTGGAGCTACTAGACAGATTTACAGAGGAAGTAACGGAACATTTTTAGGAACTGCCGCAGATGCAACTAAAGGAAACATTGCGTCAGTAAACTTTGGCGGAACTGGTGGATTAAATACTATTAACGTTGGTGCTGGTGGCGGTGGAGGTGGCGCTGGATATCACATGATTGGGTCTTCCGGAGGAAATCCTGCAGGATCTAATGGTAATGGTGGTAGTGGCGGTTCTGGAAGTGGCTCTCAAGATGTTCCTGGATATGCAGGCAGTGCAGCAACTGGCTATTCTTCCGGTGGTGGCGGCGGCGGTGGAGGATCTGCGTACAATAACGCTAGTAACGGCGGTGCAGGTGGTGCAGGCACCCAAGGAATTGTCTACGTATATGTTAGATAAACTATCACCGCAAAGTATTAACAAATAACAACAAGGAGAAACATGCCAATCTTGGGAACTGTATCATCTGGATACGTTGAACCAGTCTACACTCTTGTACAAACATATAATGCCAGTGACACTTTTACAGTGCCTGCAGGTGCGACTAAAATGGCAATAGTTGGTGTAGGTGCAGGTGGGGGTGGAGCAGCTGGAAATAGCTCTGTATGGAATACCACATACCAAGCCGGTGGCGGAGGTGGCGGAGGTGGTGGATTATTCTTAATAAGAGAAATATCTGTAACGCCATCGCAAACTTATACTGTAACAATTGGAACTGGAGGCTCTGGTGGTTATGTAAATCATAACCAAGACTGGAGAGGAAATAGCGGAAGTTCTGGTGGAGCTACAAGTTTTGGAAATATTTTAACTGTAAATGGTGGAGGTGGCGGAAGTAGAGGTGCTGTACCTGATTCAGTAACACCAAACGGTGGAGCTGGTGGAACTGTAGTTTATAACGTAGGAACAGCAGATGCTATTAGTACTGGGGCAAGTGGTGGTGCTGGAGGACAAGTAGTTGAGAACTATACTACTGGTGTTACTAGCACTCCGCCAGGAGGCGCTGGCAGTTCTTCGTCTTCTATAGCTTCTAATGATCCGACGTTGCCTTCTTACTCTGGCGGTGGTGGCGGAGGTGGCGCAAGCCGTCCGCTTGGCGTACGCTACAATAATACATCTTACAATGGAGCTGGCGCAGGTGGCTCTGGTGGTTCTCCATATGGCGCGACTGGTGGGCAAGGTGGAAACATTCTTGGTGACGCTGGGCAGCTTGGCAACAGAGGCGCTAATGCTACTGGTAAAGGTGGAGGTGGCGGTGGCGGCGGAGGTTCATCTTATTCAGGAACTGACAATCAGCCAGCGCTAGCTTACTTCCCTGCACCTAGTACCACTCAAGCAAAGGCAGTTGGAGGCTTTGGCTCGAGTGCACAGATTTTAGTTTACGTTAAGTAAAATTATCACCGCAGAGTGTAAGATTAACTAAACAAGGAGAAAAATGCCAATTCTAGGAAGTAGTGCAGGAGCTGCAAAGGGTGCACCTGGTGTGCCTACTGTAGGAGCTGCTACATCTCTTACGTCTACTACTGCCAGTGTGACGTTCACAGCGCCTTCATTTAGTAAGTTGCCTATTAC
>Ga0214921_10002399_pt1 | contig 30539 bp, 29 predicted proteins | sample LL1505_MetaG_FD_177992 | JGI IMG/M metagenome (GOLD analysis project Ga0214921, IMG submission 177992) | Freshwater microbial communities from Lake Lanier, Atlanta, Georgia, United States - LL-1505 | ecosystem: Environmental > Aquatic > Freshwater > Lake | place: USA: Georgia | collected...
TTGTCCGCAAGGACCCTTCGCTGACGGAGCAGGACGTGATCGCGCATTGCAAACTCGAACTCACCGGTTACAAGATCCCGAAGCACGTGCACTTCATGGCTGACCTCCCTAAAAGCCCGGTGGGCAAGATTCTGCGCAGGGAGATTCGAGAAGCCCTGTCCAAGTCGGCTTGACGGTTGGGACCATCCGATGAACAGTTTTCGTATTGCGCCAATTCGGTTTGCAAAGCCGATCGCGATCAAAAGTAGATCCATTCTGTTTTTTGCCATCGCCATTGCTTGCCCCGCTCAGGCGCAACTTTTTGGCGCGTCAATCGAATCAATGATTGATAAGCGCTTCAAAGAAGCGGATAAAAACAAGGACGGTAAGCTGACGCTGGACGAAGCGAAGGAGGGAATGCCCCGAGTCGCGAAGAACTTCGAACAGCTGGACTCTGAACGCCGGGGCTACGTGACCGTCGAGCAAATCAAGAAAGCAGTAGCCTCACAGGGCGGCAGTGAATGATGAAAATCCTGCGTACCCCTGATTCGCACTTTGAAGGATTGCCTGGTTGGGATTTCGAACCACACTACACGACCATCACCGCCGATGACGGTACGCCGATCCGGATCGCCCATGCCGAGCAGGGACCCTCGGATGGCGAACCGATTGTGCTCATGCATGGCAACCCGACCTGGTCCTACCTCCATCGGCACATGCTGCGCCCACTCGCGTCCACCGGGCGTCGCGTGATTGCGGTGGATCTGGTCGGGCACGGGCGTTCCGATAAACCAGCATCGAAACAGGACTACACGCTGCCGGCCCACATTGACTGGATGTCGAAGTGGCTGCTCGCCATGGATTTGCAGAACGTCACGCTGTATTGCCAGGATTGGGGCGGAACGATTGGGTTGCACCTGGTCGTCAAATTTCCGGAACGATTCGACCGGGTGGCGATTTCCAACAGCGGAATGCCGGTGGGGGGCGGAGGAAACTGGTTTCTCGACCTCTGGACTGCAGTCATGAAACGAGCAACCCGTTTCCCGTGGTTCGTACTCAAGCCAGGATTTGCCAGGAAGATCAGTGATGACGTCTATCGAGCCTACCGTGCACCCTATCCGACGCCGGAGTACGAGCGGGGTCCGGCCAAGTTCCCGGTCTTGATCGCGGTCCGCCCCGATAACCCTAACGTACCCTTGAACAAGTCTGCTTGGGACAAGCTCAAGACATTCAAGAAGCCCTTCTTGACTTTGTTTGGCGCCAAAGATCTGGTTGCCCGCGGCGCGGATAAGAGAATGCAGCGCGCAATCCCGGGCGCCAAAGGCCAGGACCATGCGGTCTTTCCAAACGCCAAGCATTTCATTCAGGAAGACGAGCCCGAGTTGCTGGTTGAGCACCTCATCCGTTTTCTGGCGGTGAAACCACCGGCGACCGATTAAACAAGCGCGCGATCGCCTCGCACATCACGCTCTTACCGAGGAGACTTCTTCATGACGTTAAGTAAGACCCAAACTCAGACAACGCCGACCCAGATTCGCCTCAACGCCCGCCCCAAGGGAATGACCAACGCTTCGACCTGGCATATCACGCAGGACGCGCCGCCCGCTCTCGAGGATGGCGATCTGCGAGTTTCGGTCGAATACATTTCGGTCGACCCTGCAATGCGGGGTTGGCTCGACGACGTCCGCAGTTACCTTCCGCCAGTTGCACTGGGCGAGGTGATGCGTGCCAGTGGCGTTGGCCACGTGCTGGAGTCACGATCGGCTGCGTTTGCCGCCGGTGATGCCGTTTTCGGGATGACTGGGGTCCAATCGGAGTATGTCGGTCCCGCCAAAGGTTTTTTCAAAATTGATCCCCGGCTGGCTCCGCTACCAACCTACCTGGGCGGTTTTGGATCGACCGGTATGACGGCCTACTTTGGCCTGCTCGAAGTGGGCCAACCCAAGGCCGGCGAGACCGTGGTGGTGTCTGCCGCCGCTGGAGCCGTGGGATCGGTCGTCGGGCAGATTGCCAAGATTCTTGGCTGTCGTGTGGTTGGCATTGCCGGTGGGGCCGACAAGTGTCGTGCGGTGGTCGATGAGTTTGGATTTGATGCGTGTATTGATTATCAGAACGAGTCGGTTGCGGAAGGGCTGAAAAAGCACTGCCCCGATCGAATCGATGTTTATTTTGATAACGTTGGTGGGAAGATCCTCGATACCTGTTTGACCCGCCTTGCGTTGCGGGCTCGAGTCGTGATTTGCGGAGCGATCAGTCAATACAACGCCACGGAGCGACCCGCCGGCCCGTCGAATTATCTCCAGCTACTGGTTTCGCGAGCGCGGATGGAAGGCTTCGTGGTCCTGGACTATGCAAAGCAGTTCCCGGTGGCGATCGCCCAAATGGCTGGTTGGCTAACGGACGGAAAGCTCAAATTCAGTGAGCACGTGGTCGACGGACTCGATCGGTTTCCAGAGGCGATCAATATGCTTTTCAGTGGTAAGAACACGGGTAAGTTGATCGTCAAGGTTTAATCACTTCAATCAACAAACGCCAAGGAGACCCTAATGGATCCAGTGATTCTCACGATCGAAGGCCCGATCGCCACCGTGACTCTAAATCGCCCAGCCGCGCTGAATGCGCTGTCGTGGGAAATGAATGAGGCGCTGGTCGAGATCAGTACTCGACTCGAGCACGATACGGTCATTCGGTGTGTGGTCATCCAGGGCGCAGGTGATCACTTCATGGCGGGTGGCGATGTCAAAGGCTTCAGCGAGGGGCCGACCGATCCGCAAGAACGCCGGAAACTTTTCGAGCACGGGATCTCCCAGACCCACAGCATCATTACTCGCCTGCGGCGAATGCCCAAACCGGTGATCGCTAGCGTCAAGGGCGCCGTGGCAGGGTTTGGCATATCGCTGATGAGTGCCTGTGATCTGGTTGTCGCGGCCGATAGCAGCTACTTCACTCTCGCGTATTGCCATATCGGGACGTCGCCGGATGGGGGGGCAACCTATGCCCTGCCGCGCACGGTTGGGGTCAAACAGGCAATGGAAATCGCGATGTTGGGAGATCGTTTTGATGCAACCCGGGCACTCGAACTGGGTCTGATCAACCGGGTCGTCCCGGTGGTTGAACTCGAGGGCGCGACCACCAAGCTCGCCGCACGTCTGGCGAAGGGTCCGACTGCGGTTTATGGTCGAACGAAAAATCTGATCAATCAGTCGCTGAACCGGACGCTCCCGGAGCAATTGCAGGCCGAACAGGACAACTTCGTCGCTTCCGCGCTGGACGCAGACTTCAGCGAGGGCATTCGAGCGTTTGTCGAAAAGCGAAAGCCGAATTTCCTCGGCCATTGAACCCCTGGCCTGAAGCCCTTAACGTTTGGAACTTCACATGAATCGAGTCCTCGCCCATACGGGCGCCCGATATCCCATCATTCAGGCACCCATGGGCTGGATTGCCCGATCACAGTTGGCGCTGTCGGTGTCGCGAGCGGGTGGCTTGGGCGTGATTGAAACTTCTTCGGGCGAGACCGAAGACTGCAAACGCGAGATCGAGGTCATGCGCGCTTCCGGGCTGCCGTTTGGGGTCAATCTGCCCATCCGGTTTCTTAAAGACGACGCCATGCTCAAGTTTGTCTGTGAGAGTGGCGTACGTTGGGTGAGCACTTCGGCAGGTAGCCCCGCGAAGTTCATCGCACCGCTCAAGAGCGCGGGGATTGCCGTCTACCATGCGGTTCCGACCCTGGAGCTGGCGCAGAAGTGCGTCGATGCTGGCGTGGATGGCCTCGTTGTAGAAGGTGCGGAGGGCGGAGGCTTCAAGAATCCGGAGGAGGTCTCCACCCTGGTCCTGCTACAAGCCATTCGCGAGAAGGTCGATGTCCCTTTGATTGCGGCGGGAGGGATCTGCGACGGTCGCGGCATGGCAGCCGCCTTTGCACTAGGGGCTGAGGCGATCCAGATGGGGACCCGGTTTGTAAGCGCTGCCGAGAGCCCGGTTCATGCGAATTACAAGAACGCAATTGTCGATGCAGCTGCGACCGGTACGCTGGTGTTGAATCAGAAGTCCACGCCCTGTATCCGTGCGCTCAAGTCTCAGAGCATGTTGGCCGTGCATCAGTCTGGACTCCTGCCTCCCGATGCATTCAAGGGAATTCGCCAAGTGTATTTTGACGGGGACATGGAGGCGGCTCCGGCACTGGCGGGACAGAGCGCAGGTCTGATTCACGAGGTGAAATCGGCGCAGCGCATCATCGAAGACACCGTCGCGGAATTCTTCGCTATCACAAAGCGCCTCGGCGCATTGGCCTCCGCGCATTCTTTTGCTTAAGCGAAGTCGGCTGCGTTCTGGGCTTATCAACCGGGCATTTCGGTGACCGGTCCCTGGAAGCTGCGCAAAGACGGGAAGAAAAAGTAGGCTTTGGCTGGCCGAGGGGCTCTAAACACCCAAGGTTTGCTGAGGGTGAGCCGGCGAAGGCTGAAGCCGGGTGGACATTCGAATGGTTTCGAATCGGCGAGCGCGTCGACTTGTTCCACAAAGGCATACCCCTCCGGGCTAATCAGGAATTCAAGTTCACGACCCGCTGAAAATACGACGCAGTGGTGTTTGTCGACCATCGCTTCGATGCCGGAACCTCCCGGCAAGGGCGCAAATTTCCCGGGCTTGGCCACCAGACGAAAGCGCAGTCCACCGATCACGCGTTCCGTGAGTGGGCCGTCCGCGCCGGCGCCAGGCGAGCGGTCAAACCAGGCCAAGTCCATGGACGATACTGCGGGCCCGTACTTGACCATCCCAGGTCCGATCTCTAGAGCCTTGGCTTGGGCGGGCGTGACTTCGTCAAGGCTTAGCCACACTTCGCCCGTTACGTTATCCATGACCTCCATCATTCTTGCCCTGAGGTGGGGAACGCGGTTAACCGCGGGGACCTCGGCAGGAATCAGTGAAAGCAGGTCGCAGGCACCGGTTGTCATGGGCAAATTCCTAACGTATCCGTGGATGACGACCGGACGATATTAACGAAGCTTAGCTAAATTGACACGGTTCGTGCCAATATGTTCCACTAAGGCCGGTATCGAGGTGCGCTAGGTTTTTTCTCCGAGCCACAGGTCTCGTTTTTCAAGGAGACGAAATTGCAGATCAAGGAATTCTGGGTTAACCGAAAGCAATTTCGTGACATCAAGTGCGTAACGATTGAAGCCCCACCGATTGCAGCAGGGGAAGTTCGCGTCGCGGTTGATCGGTGCGCTCTGACCGCGAACAACATCAGTTATGCGGTCAGTGGAGATGCGATCGGGTACTGGGGCTACTTTCCGGCATCCGAAGGCTGGGGAAAGATCCCCGTCTGGGGTTTTGCCGACGTTGTGGAATCTCAGTGCGATACCGTGCCAGTCGGTGAACGGATCTGGGGATTTTTTCCGATGGCTTCGCATCTAACCCTGGTGCCTGGGAAAGTGACGACGGCCGATTTGATCGACTTCGCACCACACCGCAGCGAACTGCCTGCGCTTTACAACAAGTATCAGAGGACGGCAGCCGAGCCTCCGATGTTGCGAGGTTTCGAAGATGAGCGAAGTCTCTTTTTTCCGCTATTCGCAACTTCCTGGATTCTGTACGATTATTTGATCGAAAACGATTTTTTTGGCGCCCAGCAAGTCGTCATCGGGTCTGTTTCCTCAAAAACAGCGTTCGGGCTTGCATACATGCTCCATGGCGACAAGAAAATTTCCCAGAAGGTCGTTGGCTTGACCTCTCCTCGCAACGTGGACTTTGTCAAGAGTCTGGGTTGCTGCGATCAGGTGCTGACATACGACAACATCGCTGCGATCGATTCCGATTTGCGAACGGCCTTTATCGATATGTCGGGTAACCCGCAAGTGCTTGCCAGCGTCCACCGGCACGTGGGCGAGAACGTTGTGGAAAGTTGCAAGGTCGGTGCGACCCATTGGGAAGAATCGGGTGTCCTGTCGACCGAGGCCGACCTGTCGGCGCCAGCGGTGGACTTGCCCGGTGCCAAGCCACGCTTTTTTTTCGCGCCAAAGCACTTCGGTAAGCGTGAAAAAGAATGGGGTCCAGGCAGTGTGTTGATGAAGGCGTTTGGCGGCGCGATGAAGGTCGTGGGCGAAATCAAACAAAAGGTCAAGATTGAGCAGGTCAGCGGGGATGACGCCATCATTGGGCGCTATCTGGAGGTGCTTAATAATCAACTGCCCCCAGACACGGGCCTGATCATTTCCGCTCGGGTTTAAGTAGGGCACTCGGATGACGATTTTGCCAATGACCTTGTCAGTGACCTTGCCAATGATTGATAAGACTCAGGTCTTGAGAACGCCTGAGGCTTGTTTTGAGCGGGTCCCCGATTTTCCCTTTACGCCACGCTACTTCGATCTTGAGGGCTTGCGCATTGCCTTTATCGATGAGGGCCCCCGCGACGCTCCACCGGTTCTGCTGATGCATGGTGAGCCAACCTGGTCGTTTCTGTACCGCAAAATGATCCCAGGCCTGGTTGCTGCGGGCCATCGTGTGATCGCGCCTGACCTGATTGGCTTTGGGCGCTCCGACAAACCGGCACTGGCAAGCGAATATTCTTACGGCAATCATGTGCAGTGGATGGTCGCCTGGATGGAGGGGTTAGACCTGAAGCACATCACGATGTTTTGTCAGGATTGGGGCTCGCTGATTGGTATTCGGATGGCAACGCACAGCCCCCATCGGTTCGATCGGATCGCCCTAGCCAATGGCGGCCTACCGGATGGGCTCACCAAGATTCCGAAGCCACTCCAGCTATGGCAACAGTTTGCCAAGTGGTCGCCCTGGTTTCCAATTGGGCGCCTCGTGAATGCGGCTTGTGTGAGGAAGCTGTCAGTTGCCGAGGTGGCAGCCTATGACGCGCCATTTCCGGATGATCGTTACAAGCGGGCGGCGCGGATGTTTCCGTCGTTTATCCCGACTCGCGCCGATGATCCTCAAAGTCAGAATAATATTGGGGCTTGGGAAGTCCTCAAACAGTGGAACAAACCGTTTTTGACCCTGTTCAGCGACCGCGATCCGATGACGCGCGGTGCAGACAAGATTTTCCTGAAACTCGTCCCCGGTAGTGCTGGGCAACCCCATGCCTACACCCGGCGAGCCGGACATTTTTTGCAGGAAGACAAGGGACCGGAGTTGGCGAAGAAACTCAACGACTGGATCGCGTCGACACCCGTACCAGTGCAGCCAGACCGAACAGGATCAACGGAATAACGACCGAAGCGTCCAGAGGTACAAATCCGGTCGTTGGTACGGCCACATTCTTTGCCAGCGAGGCAAATTTGTGAGGGGCTCCGGCCATGTAAACCGGGTCAGAAATCATGTCGAGCATATCGCGACGACTGCGGTACCGAACGATGCCGATATTTTGGAAGAAATCTGCTCCAGGAGCGCCGTCTTCGAGGAGGTTCGAAATTTTCGAAGAAACGAAGACGGGGTAGGAACCTCGTTTGAGCAGCTGCGGAATCACGACCCGAGCATAGGCATCGGCAGCTTCTGCCCCGGTGCGAATGCCCGGTCGTTGAACGCCGTCGGGGTAGGCGGCCTCCTCGCGGTAGAGCGTCAAATTGACGTTGTAGAACGGTCGGCCATCGTCGCTTTCAAAAAACGCGCGCAGCTTTCTCTTTTCGGCTTCGGGAAGGGCGACCGCCCGATCAACTGAGACCACGAACACGGCATCGATCTCGGCGGGCGTCAGCGGTTTGCTGAACCAGGGCTGGTGCCACAGAAGAAATGCCGCCGAGAGGGCCGAGGCAACTAGCCAGGGCCAACTCGGTGACTGGCGGCTACCGCCCCGCGGAGACTCTCGCACCGAGGGGCTTATCGCGCGCCCCAACCCTTGGCGTTGATCAGGTTGATGGCCACTTGTCCAGCGATCTCGTGTCCCCGTGGCGTCGGATGGAAGTTATCCGAGTACACAAAGCCCGTGATATTTCCGGTGAGCTTGGTTCCTGAAATCAGCCCGGTTTGACCACTCGCGATATAACCGTTGGCGGCTGCCTCGGTACACGTTGCAAGGTTGTAAGTCGGTCCGCTTGCATCAGCCCCCACGGGTGGACAGCTAGCATCTTTCGAATTGGTGAAGCTATAAGTTGCCGGGGTGGTCGCGAAAGTGTCCGTCAGTGCATAGAGATCGAAGATGGCGACCCGGGGTTCTGGCGAGAACTTAACCGCTAGTTGCTGGTTATAGCTTTGCACCCAGGTGTTGAAAAGTCCCTCAAGCTGGGCGCGAGCCGGCGCACCCAGTTGTGCCTGCAGACCTGCCAGCACGATCGCCAGGCGCGGCGTAACCGATAGCTTGGGGGAATTGGCAACCACGACTTTGTTGGCGCCCTTGTCGAGTACTTTGGACTTCACCAGGTTGAAGGTCGTGGTCGCGAGAGCAGTCATGTACGCGACCCCGACGGTGGCTGCGCCGTTCGTCGGGTCTGCACTTAGCAGAGCGGTCACCGTTGAGGCACCAAGCACCTTGGAGGTCAGCGCCACAAAACTCGCGGAGTTCCCTTGGGCGAGCGCGATGTAAGAAACGATGAGATCTGCGCCATCATTGCCGGAGATACTCATCACGACCACGTCGTCGTTGGTATACGAACCAAGCGCACTCGCCGCGGCATCCAGTTGCACTGTCAGCGACGTCGGGCTGGTTGTGTCCTGGCTGATCAGCTTCCCGCCGCCCACGCCGAAGCCCGTGCAGCCAGCGGTGTTCGTGTAGCTTGCCCCGCCCGTGGTCGAGCGGAAATAAGCGCAGGGCTGCGTCGCACCGAGGCTGGCCGCAATTACTTCAGGAAAGACCTTGTTGGAAGCTGCTCCGGTAGGCGCAGCGCCCTGAGTCGTAAACTTAAAACCGAACGTGCCGACGTCGACGAGGCTTTCTCCAAAAACGACGACCCGCGGTGTCCCTTTGGTTACTGTGTCCGACGAACACCCGGCCAGAACGAGGCTCGCAGCAGCGAGGCTTGCCAACAGTTGTTGGCCGATTCTACGATTCAAAATTGTGGCCATGGCCATAAGGGATCCTTGAGGGGTTGGCGCTGACGCGGTCTTCGTACTTCTTGTCAGAACTTCTTAGTGACCCGGACCATCGTGAATGATCCGGCCAGCGCGTTCTTTGAGTCCATTGTGTTCATGTAGCTCAGGGTGAGTCCTGCATCGGTGCCGGGGATGACTGTCGTGAACACGAGACCAGCGCCCTGGATATTGAAGCGATTGGCGCCGAAGGTTTGGGCCTGGTTGACGGACCTTGCGCCGTAGGTGTCGTCCTTCACCTGATCGACGTAAATGAAGTGCGGGCCAATCACGCCGATCGGCGTTTTATAGACGGCTGCTAAGTCAATCCCAACATAGTCTCCAGACTTGATGTCGTTGTCTTTGTTCCGTGTGTTGATGCCGTAAGAGGCTTTGGCTCCGATCGTCCAGTCTGCACTCGGTGAGTAGGCAACCGCGACGCCGGGGCGAAGGGTGTAGTAATTACCAAATCCAATATTGACGCCGGAGACGCCTGCTGGCCCCAGTAAGCCGACCGACGAGTTGTAATCTCCTGTCGGAAGCGCCAGCGTCATTCCTGCAACGACTTTGATGGCATCCTTCTGAAAAGCCCACCCAGCGGTTACTTCTGCATCACCCTGGCCCGAAACGCCGGCGGAGTTCTTTTTTGAGAAATCGGCGAGGTTTGTGATCACGCCAGCCTGTGTAGCGGTGGCCACTTTGCTATAGATCCCAGCGCTATTCAGAAAACCCGCCTGTACCGGCGTGAGGCCCACGGCCTGAGTCGTATTGAAGAGCAGGTTGTCAGTCGTCAAGGTCCGATTCAGCTGCATGGTGTAAGGGAGTTGAGCGGTCGCAACGATCCGACCCCCGCCGACCATCTCCTCGAAGGCATAACCGAGAACGAACGCTGCATTCGTCTGCAGCTGGCTAAGCTTGACCGTGGTTTTGGCGTCAAAAGAACCGATCGTCGTTCCAACCGGTACCAGGGCCGCTTGGGCAGTGGCTTGTGCGGTTGCAGTCGCCGTCGCCGTGGCCACCGCAGACGCGACGGCGGCTTGTACCTTAGGCGTAACAAAGGCCGTTAAAGCAGCGCCCGATAGCCCAGCCGCCTGCCCTGCCGCTGTGAAGCTCGCGGTCGCTTGCGCGGTGGCGGTGGTCGTTGCGGTTGCAGTCGCCGTAGCAACCGCCGACGCGATGATGTCAGCCTTGACGTCTGGCATCGACAGCGAGCCTGACGACGACAGTTGACGTTCGTTGCCATCTGGGCCAGAGAGTTTCTTGACATCGACGCCCACCACAGCAAGCGATGCAAACCAGCCGGGCTGATTGATTGGGGCTACGATTTCGCCTCCGAGGCTGCCTTGGAACGGGTATCGCAGTTTGAATCCATCCGCCGCGAACGCGTTGCTGCCCATGAGTCCCAGCATGGCAAGCGCACGCGCGCTCCGAATCAGCGACTGGTTCATTTGTTTCGTCTCTCTCATCAAAATTTTGTAATCTGGCAGTCAGAGTGTCATTTTTTTTTCATCTGATTGGGATAGGGATTTACACTAGGTTATTGGATTTCTTGGGGTGCCAATGGTTGCGCGCAATGTGTTGGGTTCGGAACTGATTCCGTGTTCCCATGACCCGCTGACCGGGTATTTTCGGGATGGATGTTGCAATACCGACGCGAGCGACCGCGGATCGCACGTTGTCTGTGCGGTGGTGACGGACGAGTTTTTGGAGTATTCCAAAAGCCGCGGTAACGATCTCAGTACCCCCCGCCCTGAATATCGCTTTCCGGGCTTGAAAGATGGCGATCGCTGGTGCTTGTGTGCAATGCGCTGGCGCGAGGCCTTATCCGAAGGCATCGCTCCCGATGTCGTGCTGGAATGTACGCATGAGAAAGCGCTCGATTTCGTGAGCCTCGATCATTTGCTCGCGCATGCCGCCAATAAGGACTGAGCGCTGCGCTGCATCACGACCATCGCATCTTTGCGGGTGAGCCCCTGTTCCCGACGCAAACGAACCCAGGCGTCAAAGCTGAGGATCAGGTCTAAGGCGTCGACCAACCAGCGCTCGCGGCGCACATGATCGGGCAGGATTTTTTCGAGCACGCCGCGCTGAGATTGTGCTGAACGAATCGATTGTTCCTGAAGAAAGGCCGATTGATGGCGGTGCAATGAAGATGAGAGAAAGAACGGTGTCAGTTCCTCGAAGATCTGCGCCCGGAGTTCGATGCTTTCCATCAAACGGCTTTCCCACGTGGCCGATTGCAGCCGGGTCTTGAGCAGCGGGATTGAGATTGCATCGAGATCAACACTGATCTCGCGATAGAGCGTCTCCATATCGTCGAAATGACGAAAAACCGTGCGCAGTCCGACCTGGGCCTGCACCGCCACCTGTTCTGCCGTTGGAGACAAGGTGCCGGCGCGGATGAGCGTCTCGAGTGCCGTAACGATCTTTCGTCGCGTTGCCATACTCCGATGCAGGCGACCGTCGATGACCCCATTGGACGCGGAGTCGTCCGACGAGGGTTCGCTGGGTCGGGGGAGGCCTTGCGCTCGTTCCATGGCAATGATTAGGGGAGGCTGCGCCATTGACGATCCCGAGTCGCGACCAAGCGATCGTTTTGATGCAGGTGCCAGGGGACGCAAGCGGTTATGCCCTCAGGCGGTACCGGAATTTCGAGAAGGGTTTGGAGACGCCCTTGCAGATTGGTGTCACCGATTTCCATGAACCAACTCAGTATTCGATTGCGATCGGACGCCGACAGTTCTTGAAAGGCGCCTCGTAGTGTTTGCCAGCACCATACCCGATATGGACTGACCGGGGCGTTGAATGATGCACCTTGGGTGAGCCATAAATGCGTACCCTGTCCCGCAAGCCACTGTGCTTCGTTACTGGCGAGATAGGGAAGATACTCGTCGCAAACCAAGCGAAGCAGTGGACCAAGCCCGCTCGGGAGCCTGGGTTCCTGCGGCGGCGGAGTGATCTGTTGGGCGCCGAGTTTGGCGTCCGGGTGCCACATCCGGGCAACCCAATGCATGACCGCTGGTGCGCGGGCCCGCAGGATTCTGCTGGGCGTCGGATCGCTCGAGAAATGTCTAAAAAAGGGACCGAAAAACCCCAGGTCTGCCTGACTCGGTTGATCACCGAGTAGAAATGGACGATCGGCAAGTGCCGCCTCAAGTGCGTCGAGCGTCGCGTGATAGAGCCCTTCAATGGCGCTTGCGTTTTGCGTGGTGACACCGTCCTGGCGCAGGTAGACCCTTTGTTGTCGTAGCCTGATGAAGATGCGCCGTAGGGCCGTGGGTGCCGGAATGTCGCGAAGCATCCCCCGGGCCAGTCTATCGCTCATCAGCCTGGCATCTTCACGAAAAGCCCAACGATAGTAGAGAGCAGGGCGCCAGAGCCATTCATCGCCAAAATCTTCCAGCAGATCGGCGAGCCAGCACATGGCGGGATCCGTCGGGCGAATCGGATGGTCTGGATATTGTTGGTCTAGCCAGCGCAGGATGTGGGTCGTATCGGTCAGCAGTTGACCGCCGGGCAACTCAAGGTGGGGCATCTGGTTGACGCCCGCGCGTTGCCCCAATGATTTGAATGACCTTGTATCCATTTCAATCAGCTCATAGCGAATGCCCTTGTTGCGCAGATTGGCCTCAAGCTTGCCAGTGAAGTAAGACAAGTCGAGCCCGTGAACCTTTAAAAACTGGGGTGCTTCCGGGCTCGGATTCAGGGGCGGATCAACACGCAAAAGTGGGCCTCAGCAGGGAAGTTAAGGATTGACAGATTTTTTTATATTGACATAGTAAGTGCCATAAATTTTCAACCCTGACTTTGAGCTTGCCACGTGACTGATAACGCGTCTGATGGATCCTCTGAATTGAAGAAGCTGAGTCGTCGTGCCTGGCTGCGCGGCGCTGCGTTAGGCGCCACTGGCATGGCGGCTGTAGGTGTGGGTGCAGAGGCGGTGCGCCGGCAGGTCAAGACCATGGTGACGCCACCAGCGCTCGCCGAGGGTGCGGCGCCGCGGGTGGCCGAGTCATTTCAGGATTCACGACCGGCGGCTGCCCTCAAGGTGAGGGCCCCGTCGGGCGCGCCCAATGTGGTGGTCATCGTCCTCGATGATGTGGGGTTCTCCGACCTTGGTTGTTACGGTAGCGAAATCCGAACGCCAGCGATGGACTCCATTGCGTCGCAGGGACTGCGGTACACCAATTTCAGGACTTGCGCGATGTGTTCGCCCACCCGCGCGGCGTTGCTGACTGGGTTGAATTCACATTCAGCCGGGATGGGCTGGCTGGCCGATCTGGATTTAGGGTATCCCGGATACCGTGGCGACTTGACCCATGAGGCGGCAACGTTGGCCGAGGTGTTGCGCGATTCAGGGTGGTCAACCTGGCTTTGCGGCAAGTGGCACCTGAACAATGCCGATACCACTGGCCCGCAAGGCCCTTACGACAACTGGCCAACCCAGCGCGGATTTGATCGGGCCTACTGGTTCCAGGGGCATTCGACGGATTACTTCAAGCCTTCAGAATTATTTGATGGCGTTGCACCAGTTGAGCCCCCCATTCAGGACGATTATTTTGTCTGTGATGACCTGACCGACCGCGCGATGACGTACATACGGACGCATCAGGCGCTTGCGGCGGACAAGCCATTCTTTCTGAAGCTTGCCTATCCCGGTGCGCATTCACCGCTGCAGGCCCGTGCCCGTGAGCGCGATGCCTACAAGGGCAAGTACGACGAAGGCTGGGACGTTGTCCGCGCACGGCGTCTGGAGCGCCAGCGTGAACTGGGCGTGATGCCAAAGACGACCCAGCTCCCGCCGTTGTCGTTTGGGGCTGAGGCCTGGGATAAGCTCGGTGCGCGGGAGCGCAAGCTCTACGCGCGTTACATGGAGGTCTTCGCCGGGCTGGTGACCAACGTAGATCACAACATCGGTCGTTTGCTGACGACGCTCGACGAATTGGGGATCCGCGAGAACACGGCGATCGTTCTGATTTCCGACAATGGCGGTTCGGCCGAGGGGACATCGACGGGTACCCCCAATGTTTTCGGTCCTGGTTTTGGGCGGCCAGTCCCGCTCGAACTCGCAGAGAAGCTCTATGACCAGATGGGTGGGGATGGCACTTTTCCACATTACCCGATGGGTTGGGCGAACGTCTCGAACACCCCCTTTCGCATGTACAAGCAGCGCACGCATCTGGGTGGGGTGGCAGACCCGTTGATCGTGAGTTGGCCCGCCAAGATCGTGTCACGAGGTGAACTGCGGCACCAGTTTGTGCATGTCGTTGATCTGTATCCAACCCTGCTCGAAATTGCTGGGGCCAAGCGACCGACGCACCATCAGGGTCGGGTGCAGAAGCCGCTTGAAGGGCAGAGCATCCTGCCTACATTTGGGGACCTGAAGGCTCCGACCCGCAAGGAACAGTACTTTGAACTGGCGGGAAACCGAGCGTTCTTTGAAGATCCCTGGCGACTCGTCGCACGTCATGAACGCGGTAAGCCCTTTGAGGAAGATCGTTGGGAACTTTACGATCTGTCCTCAGATCCGAACGAACTCAATGATCTTTCGGAGCAGAAACCGGATGTCGTCAAACGGTTGCGCGAAAAGTTTGACCAGGCTGCCCGAGCTTACGGGGTCTACCCGCTCGATGATCGTAATCTGGTCATCCGGCTGGCGCAGGATCGCCAGCGCAGGCTGCGTAAGCACTGGGAATTTCATCCCCCGGTCGAGCGGATCGCCCGCGATGTCGGACCGATTGTTGGTGGGCTCGATCATCAGATCGAGGTTGAGTTTGAGGCCGCGGCGACGGGTGCCCGCGGTGTCCTGGTGGCACAAGGCTCCAAGCACGCGGGTTATGTGCTTTACGTCGATGCCAGAGGCCATCTCGTTTATGAAACTCAGATGGTGCCCTGGAACGAACGCATGATTTCCAGTGACCCGTTGCCCAAGGGGCCCCTGAAGGTGCGCTATGTTCAGACGATGCGTGCGCGTCCTTTCGAGGGCAGTGGCGCCTTGTTCGTCAATGACCGGCAGGTGGCCGAGCGCAAGTTTGATCGCGTGCTGGTCAATACGTCTTACGACGGCTTCAGCGTTGGTGCCGATCTCGGGAATCAGGTCTCGTTGGATTATCAGGGGCCCAATCCGTTTCAGGGCAAGATCCGCGTCGTACGCATTGACATTAATATCGCTGAAAATACGTCCCTCGAAATGCTGAGGTACTTGCGCGAAATGACGATGTCAGTCTGAAGGCGGCTGTGACTCGAGCGCCGGCTTCTATCGAGACGGACTTGCCGATTCTAGAGGGTGCGGTCGTCGTCCCTGCCGGCCGCTATCGCATTGGATCGGATTCATTTTATCCAGAAGAGCGTTCTGCGCGCTCGATCAATTTACCGTCGTTCTCCATCGATCGAACGCCAGTCACGAACGCTCAATTTGCGGATTTCGTAAAAGCGACCGGCTGGTTGACCGACTGTGAACGGGCCCAGCCCGCGGGTTCTGCCACATTCCGGATGACCGATGGCCCTGTCGATCTGCGCGATCCCACCCAGTGGTGGGCTTTCGTTCGAGGGGCTTCGTGGCGCCACCCGCAGGGGCCCGGGAGTTCACTCAACGGGCTCGAGCTTCATCCAGTCGTTCATGTCAGTTATGACGATGCACTGGCGTTTGCGCAGTGGCGCGGGGGGCGTCTACCCACCGAAGCAGAGTGGGAAGTGGCTGCCCGCGGGGGCTTGGTTGATTGTGATTACGCGTGGGGCAATGAACTTATGCCCGGAGACCGCCTGCTCGCGAATATCTGGGTGGGCAGCTTCCCCTGGTATCACGCAAGGTGTGATGTCCCTGGGCCAATGCCCGTATCGTCTTACCCCCCAAACGGGTACGGGTTGTTTGACATGATCGGTAACGTTTGGGAGTGGACTTCGACTGCTTTTTCCCCCAGGGGACCGATGCCGCTGGAAGCTTTAGGGGAATGTGGATGTGGCGTTTCTGAGCGGGAAAAACAAAGCAGCCAGCAAAATCCTGAGAAGCCCCTGGAGCAGACCCTCAAAGGCGGGTCGTATCTCTGCGCAGCTGAGTATTGCGCCCGATACCGACCGGCGGCGCGGATTGGTTTACCGACGCAGACGAGCACTGCACATATCGGATTTCGATGCGCCTATGATTTTGACTGATCCAGCCCCTGCCGAAGAAACCGGACCACCGTCGGGACGAGCTTCGTCAATTGTCCTTCTTCTCCGCGCTCAATCGATTGCAGAATCAGCTCATGGATCCCTCCCACGATCGCTGTAATGATCGCGCGCTCTGGCGCTGATTGGCCATTGGAACCAGCGGTCACGGTGGCCTCAATGAAATTCACCAACTGTTCATTACTGCGCCTTCGCGCGGCGAGCCCTTCGTCGCCCAATGCAAATACCGCGACGAACAAGGTTTTCAGCAGCGTGGGCTGCATCGAGAGGATGCTCAGATACGCGTTCAAGGCGTCGTTCAGTTGATCCCGCCAATCTTGCGTTGGGTTGATCGACCCCACCAGGACCTTGAAGGCCTGGGCGCTCGCCGCATCAAACAAGGCAATCAGACACGCTTCGCGAGTCCCGAAATGTTCATAGAAAGTGCGTCGCGAGACCCTGGCCAAGGTGACTACATCCGTGACCGTGGTACTTGCAAACCCATTGCTCGCCACTGATTGCGCCATGGCGTCGAGCAGCCTGTGGCGGTGGTCGCGTTCGGTTTCTTGAAGGGATATTGGCTCCATTCCCCAATGGTACTTGACAGTACCGGTCGCCTCCGGGAAACTTCGGAGATTGGTACGCATTCGTACCGCCTGCGTTCGATGTCCTGGAGCTCTACATGACCGATCTCGTTGTCCGCCGTCTTTTGATCGACCTCAAAGAACCCTTCGCTCGGCGCTGGAACGGGGGCGATGCCTTCCGCTCGGCTTGGTTGAATGCGCTCTCGATGAGTTTTCCGGTCGGAGAGCAGATGTTCATCGACTCCCTGCGCGCCGGTCTAAAGGTGTTACCGGAGAGCAAGCGGGCATATTTCGCCAGCGAAATTCAGGGTTTTGTTGGCCAAGAAGCGACGCATCGCCACCTGCACGCGCTCTACAACAAGCAACTTGACGCTCAGGGCTTCGTGAACAGTCATGAAAAGCGCTTGATCAAGCGCTTGGAGAAGCTAGCGTCAATGAAGCTCGATCCTCGACACGCGGTCGCGATCACATCAGCGACCGAGCACTTCACGGCGATCTTCGCGGGATGGATGCTCGAGACGCCGCAAAATCTTGAGGGCGCAGACCCCCGCCTGAAAACACTCTGGCTTTGGCATAGTGCTGAAGAAACGGAGCATCGCTGCATTGCTTTTGATCTCTATCGTGCCCTCGGCGGTAATGAAAAATGGCGCCGGTTCTGGTTCCGATTTGTGACGGTTCAGTTCCTGTTCGAACTCATGCGCCAGACTGTTCGAAATCTCTGGGACGACAAGGCTTTATTCAGTTGGACCACTTGGCGCAGCGCCGCCAGCATGATGTTGGGTAAGCAGGGCTTGGTTCGTTATGGCTTCAAGCACTGGCGTGCTTATTTTTCTGAGGACTTTCATCCATCGCATCAGGATGGAACAGCGTCCGAAGCCTGGCTCCGTGAGAACGAAGACTTGTTTCGGGTCGTCTCGCGTTCGCCGGCCTGATTGATGTCTTGAACCGTTCTGTTCGCGCCTGGAGTCTAATTGCCCTGACGGCCGTGCTGGGCGCGTTGGGCTTGCTAGGTGCCTTAGGACTGGCCGGCTTGGGTGGCGCAGGCGGTGCAGGGGGTGCAGGTCCTGGGCCTCATTGCGATGTGGGACAAGTGGCTTCTGCAACCCCAGAAATGGTGTGGGTCCCCGGTGGTGCTTTCGAAATGGGAGATCCACTCGAACCGGGCGAAGCCCCCAGTCGCGCCGTTGAAGCGGCGGGCTTTTGGATGGACCGCACCGAAGTCACCAATGCCCAGTTCGCTCGATTCGTGCAGGCCACGGGTTACGTGTCCGAGGCCGAGCGCGCTCGACAAGATCAAACTGCCACCCGACCCGGCGTTGTTTCCGTTTTTCGTCAACCGGAGTCGGTCCTGGGGCGGGAAGACACGTCGCAATGGTGGACGATTAGCCGCGAGGCGACCTGGCGGCAGCCTGCAGGCCAAGGGTCTTCGATCGAGGGACGCGAGGCCTATCCGGTCGTCGCCGTCACTTACGCGGATGCGTCGGCGTATGCGCAATGGCTCGGTCGAAGCCTGCCGACTGAAATTCAATGGGAACGTGCCGCGCGAATGGGTGCCACTGCTGGAAATGTGGGGGACAAGGCCGCTGCAAACACCTGGCAGGGCCTTTTCCCGGTGCTTGATGCAGGCATTGACGGACATGCGGGGATTGCGCCGGTGGGGTGCTATGCCCCCAACGAGACGGGGATCCATGACCTGATTGGCAACGTCTGGGAGCTGACTCAGGATGCCTACCGAGGATTCGGTCAGCTCGGGGCAATGATCGCGTCGACAACGACCGCAGGCGCGATCTCACGTTCAAGGGCAGATGAACGGGTGGTCGGTGCCCACGTCATCAAGGGCGGATCCTTTTTGTGTTCCGAGGATTATTGCGCCCGCGCCAGAGCAGGGTCCCGCCAACCGCTCGAAGATGGCATGGCGGCGGTCCATGTCGGATTTAGAACGGTCTCAGTGGCTCCGGGCCCAGGGTCAGAACTCGGGACGAGTAAATCCCGCGTCGCTATTAGTCAATAAGCGGCGGCCCAAGCAAAGTTGCAGCAGCAAAAAGATTTCAACGACGGTAGAACGAATACCGCCATCGCTAATGCCATCGAGACCCAGATGCATCAGTCGCAACGCCAGAAAGAGGCCAATGAGTGCAATGGGTACGTTTAACCATTGTTCTCGGCCAGGACGTAAACCGAGCAGCGTAAATCCGCCCAATGCAATGAAACAGCCGCCCAAATCGGCTCGCAAATTACCCACGCCGGCAATCCCCACAGGGGTCAGCGCAAACTCAACCGCCAGGCGATCGGGGGCAATGGCAAACCCCAAACCGACTGCGATGGCACCGATTCCGAAGAGCGCCAGCGACAGGCGCATCACGTTCAACATGGCGGGATCTCCTTATGGCCGAAGGGCACGAGATAATTTCGATGGCAGGATTTTGACAGTAAAGATGTCAACATTAGCAATCCGACCGTTGCAAATTGCGACCTGGTTCAACGAAATTGATGAATTCTGAAATTTGCTCTGACGTCATCATTATTGGCGGGGGCTCTTGCGGGGCCGTTTTGGCGGCGCGACTCAGCGAGGATCCGGCGCTGCAGGTTTGCTTGCTGGAAGCCGGTGGTGAGGACGCACGCTGGTTCGTCGATGCCCCATTGGCGCTTTCATTGACGGTTCCTTCGCGGCTCTTCAATTGGGCGTTTCAGACCGAATCTCAAGCTGGATTGGCAGGTCGGCGGGGCTATCAACCCCGCGGTAAAGGGCTTGGCGGCAGCAGTTCAATTAATGCTCAGATCTATATTCGCGGCCATCCTTTGGATTATGACCATTGGGCCGAGTTGGGGAACCCGGGTTGGTCCTGGGCGGATGTATTGCCCTATTTTCGTCGCTCCGAGCATAACGAGCGTTTTAGCGATGCGTTCCACGGTCAGGGTGGTCCACTCCATGTGGCGGATATTCGGAGTCCCAACCCATTCTCGCGGCGAATGATCGAAGCCGCTGTGGCCCAAGGCTTGCCCCAGATCGAGGATTTCTCAGGCGCTCAAGACGAAGGGGTGGGCTGGTATCAGGTTACTCAAAAAGGCGGCGAGCGCTGGAATGTCGCGCGGGCTTATCTGGGCCGCCCCGGTGAGGCTGGGAGCGCGCGTAACAGACCCAATTTGCGAGTCATCACAGACGCTCGAGCATTGCAAATCACCTTGGACGGTCATCGCGCGACCGGGGTGGTCTGTCAGATCGGTGGGGTGCCGGTGCGGGTTAAGGCGAACCAACAAGTGATTGTCAGTGCCGGGGCGTTGCAGACGCCGCAACTACTGATGCTCTCAGGCATCGGAGAGGCCGATGTTTTATCCAAATTTGGCATCGCCGCAGTGCATGATTTGCCTGGGGTCGGGCGCAACCTGCAGGACCATATCGACTGCGCGCTGGCCTATCGCCGCCAGGCGTCCGGGCTGATCGGTCTCGGTACGGGACTGGGCGCTGAAGGGTGGCGTGCCTGGCGTGATTATCACGATCAGCGTCGCGGGATGTTCACCTCGAACGTCAACGAGGCGGGGGCTTTCGTGCGGACCCTGCCCGGTTTGCCCGCACCGGATGTGCAGATGGTCTTTGCACATGCCTTATCAGACAATCACGGCCGCACGCCCCGCTGGGGTAGCGGTTTTGCGGGCCACGTCTGCGTACTGCGCCCGCACAGTGTTGGGCGCGTCAGTTTGGCATCGGCTGACCCAATGGCGCCGCCGTTGATCGATCCGGCATTTCTGAGTGATGAGCGCGATATGGACACCTTGCTTCGCGGGGTTAAGTGGATCAAGCGGATTGTTGAATCCCCCATGCTGCACGAGGGCCCACCAGTGCCCCTTTTTGATGAGCCGCTTGAGACCGATGATGACTTGCGTCGATTCATTCGCGGCCATGCAGATACTTTGTATCATCCGGTCGGAACCTGCCGCATGGGGACCGACCCCATGGCAGTGGTGGACGCGCGGCTAAGGGTTCACGGGATCCATGGCTTGCGGATCGTGGATTGTTCGGTGATGCCCACCGTCCCGGGCGGTAACACCAATGCACCTGCGGTCATGATTGCTGAAAGGGCCGTGGAATTCATCCGCGAGGATTTGTGCGCTGCCTAACGCTGAGCTCCCCTATTCACTCCAATGAGACCTTCAATGAATTCGTTAATCCGGCGCAGCGCTCTATTGGTTGGGCTCGCTCTCATGAGCCCCGCCTCGTTTGCCCAAACCACCCAAACAGAACCCATCATCGGGAACTGGAAGACGATCGATGACAAGACCAATCAGCCGAAGTCGATCATCCGGATCGAACTGGTTGATCAAAAACTGCAGGGTACCGTTGTCAAGATTTTCACCGCGCCGGGCGATCGGCCCGACCCGGTCTGTGAGCAGTGCAAAGATCATCGCAAGGACAAGCCGGTGATCGGGATGACGATCATGTCAGGTTTGAAAAAGACCTCGAGCACCCTCTGGGAGGGCGGTGAGATCCTCGATCCAAATAATGGTTCGATCTACAAGGTCAAACTGAACCTCGACGCTGAGGCTAAGGTACTCAGCGTTCGCGGCTATGTCGGTGTACCAATGGTTGGTAGAACCCAGACCTGGATTCGCGACTGATTTAGCGATCGATTTAGCGATTATTTCCCGTTTGAGCACCCCATGACGCTACCCCCAATCGAGGTCTTGCCTCGCGATTTGAGCCCCTACCGCACAGGCAATGTCGGCGTGGATTACGTGCATCGATTCGTGGCCGATCAACCGGGCCCCCATGTGCTAATCAACGCCTTGACCCACGGCAACGAATTTTGCGGCATGGCTGCTGCCTGTGACTTGCTCGATCGGGGCGTACGTCCCCGAATAGGCACGTTGACGGTGAGCTTCGCGAACGTCGCCGCTTACGAGAGCTTCGATCTCGAGAGGCCATTCGAGAGTCGGCAGATCACGCACAACATGAACCGCATCTGGTCAGAACAATGGCTCGATGGTCCTGAGGAAAGTGTCGAGTTGCGGCGCGCGCGCGAGATGCGCGAGATCGTGGCTGCGGCTGATCATATTTTGGATATTCATTCGACGGCGCAGGATGTTGCACCGTTTTGGGTTTATCCAGGGCATCCGCGAAATGCGTCTGTGGCGAGGGCGCTGCCCAAACCGATGATCCACCTCGTCATGCCCAATGGAATGAGTTCGGGGACCCCGCTGATCGAATATGGTCCACATGGCAGAGCGGATGGGCCAGGTGCCGCCGTGGTTCTGGAGTGCGGTCAGCACTTCAGACAAGCGTCGGTTGATCTGGCGATCGCAGTCACGCAGGATTTTCTGGGGCACTTCGGACTGATTGAACTCGAGCAGGAGCCGAATCATTCGACCGGCGCTCGGGGCGCTCGGGGCGGTCAGGGCGAACACCGTGCGTTCGAAATGTTGACCACGCATGTCGTCAAGACCGCAGAGTTTTCGTTTGTTCGTCCGCTCGTCGGATTCGAGGTCTTCGCCAAGGGCGACTTGATTGCGCTTGACGGGCCTGAAGAAATCCGCGCGCCTTGTGACGAATGCACCATTTTTATGCCGACCCGCTTGCCGATTATGGGTCGCGAAGGCGTCTACCTGACCCGCCCCATCACCACTTCATAACCATTTTTGCAGCAAGACCGCGTGCCCAGCGCCAGGGTCGAGTTGGTAGTGCTTAAACCCGAAACGGTCATACGCATTCATCGCGATGGTGTTGCCACTAAGGACCTCAAGGGTGAGCTTGCAACAGCCCCGTTCAATGGCGAGTTGCTGGGCTGCCGCCAGCAGGGCCTGAGCAACGCCCTGACCGCGAACCTCGGGATGCACAACGATGTCGTGCACATTCAAGAGCGGCTGGGCTTTAAACGTGGAATAGCCTTCAAAGCAATTGATCAAGCCGAGGGGTTCGTTGGTGGATTCGTTGGTGGGGACGCTGCTAGGGTGGCTCGGTTCCGCGCCTCGATAGGCCAAAAAGCTCGCTGCATCGGGGCGGCGAGCCAAATCATCGCAGAGCCGTTCGAGCACGCTCGCGGCGAGCGGCTCTGCGCCCCCCATCGGATCGCGGGCATAGAGATCAAGCAGTTGCCGCAGGTGCAATCCATCTTTCGGAGCGCGGTAATCAACGCGGTGGATGTAGAGGTCTAGATTCATCGACTAACCCGCCAGAGCAACCAGCTTGCGATACTGAGATTGAGAAGATTCCATGCGATGCCATTCAAAAATGCAGCATGGTAAGAGCCGGTGACATCAAACACCTTGCCCGACATCCAACCCCCCAATGCCATCCCGACCAGGGTCGCGAAGATCACTGCGCCGACCCTTCGCCCGGCTTCCGCGGGTGGAAAGTACTCACGGATGATGATGGCGTAGGACGGCACGATGCCGCCTTGAAAGAGTCCAAACGTGGCGGAAATCAGAAAGAGCGATTGCATGCTGTCGAAGGGCAAAAACAGCAACAACGACAGTCCTTGCAGAATCGAACCGAGTAGTAGCGTGCGCAGGCCGCCGATCTTGTCGCAAATGAAGCCTGAAATTAATCGGCTAGCGATTCCAAAAGCGAGCATGACGGACAGCATCTGGGCCCCACGCGCCGCACCGTATCCAAGATCGGCGCAGTAAGCCACGATGTGGACCTGGGGCATTGCCATGGCGACACAACATGCGACACCGGCGACGCAAAGAAGCGCCTGGGCGTGCGAGATCTTGAGGCCGAACGGACGTCCGGGGACCAATGATGGCGCCGTTGACTGGACCGGGCCAGCGGGGGAGCCTGCGCTCGCTGGGGGGCGCTTGCTCATAAGGAGGCTGAGTAATGCCATTCCGAGGCCACAGACGAGCCCCAGAGCGATGTAGGTTTGACGCCAGCCCCAGAGTTCGATTCCCTGTTGGGCCAATGGTGGCCAGACGGCTCCCGCGAGATAGTTACCGCTGGCGCAAACTGCGACAGCAATCCCCCGGCGCTTGTTCCACCATAAGGCGGTGTCGGCGAGCAGGGGAGCAAAAGTGGCCGAACTGCCCAGCAGGCCCAGCAAAATGCCGTGGGCCAATGCGAACAGCAGTAAATTGGGGGCAAATGCCGCCGCAATAAACCCTGCAGTCACGCCGGCCGATCCGAGCATCAGCGGGGCCTGTACACCGAAGCGGTCGGCCAGGCGGCCCATTCCGACTCCGCCCAGTCCGAACCCGAGCATCATCAGTGTGTAAGGCAGCGCAGCATCCGCGCGCGAGACGCTGAATTCTTGCTGAACCGCGGGCAACACGACCGACACGACATACATGCTGCTACTTCCAAGAGTTAGCAGGAGTAGGGTGACGATCAGCCGTCGACCCGCATACGGCGAGTCGATCAGGTCATTGGAGGCGGCGATCGTTGGCATCGGCGAACAAGGCCTCGCAACCCGTTCCAGAGAACATCTGATCAACCCGTACGCGGTCCTCAGCGTTTAACGCGTCATAGTCACGGCGTAACCAGAGGAGACACTTTGCCTGATAAGGAAAGGCTTGTTGCACCCAGGGTTTGTCGTCGATTGTGGTTTCTACTTGCGTAGCGCCGGTTTGTAACGCAGCGGCATTGGCAATCAGTAAGGGTGGGTAAACGCGACCGATCTCTTTGAGGATGGCTCGCAGGCTGGGGATCTCACCCTGCGACAGTTCTAAGCTTGAGAACCAGTCGCTCTCGAGCGGTTCGAGGCCACCGTGGTCCTCCATCAGCGTGACCCACGCATAGACCCTGGGCGCCCGCTGGATCGCGATCGTCATGGGCGTGGGATCAAATTGGGTGAGCTGGGTCAACTGGCCATAGACCGCGAAATCACCGGCACCGGGCCGTTTGCCCAATAAGAACGGGTAGTGGCCCAGATGCGTCTCGAACGCGTCGAGAAACCGTTCATAGCTGGATTCGATCACCGACGCAGTGCTCGGGTTGGAACCGACGTAGCGTAACCGGGCGTGTTGACGGCTACTGATCCACCGACCGTACTCGTGCAGACGCGCATCGTCGAGTGGTTCGCTACTCCAGCATGGGAGGATTTTCTCGGCCTTGGCAAAGTCGGTCGGGTGGCTCCAGCGGTAATGGAACATCGCCTTCGTGAGCCACTCGTCGGCATAGTCTTCGATAAGGGCATCCACCAGGGCCAAGGCCGGATCAGCCGGCACCGCATGGCGGCCTTCGAACTCGCGCTCAAATCGGCGCAGGAGCGGGGTGGAATCGGTGACCGCTTCAAGGGACTCGCCGCGTGCTTCGGACGTATCTTGTTTGCGAGGCAGATAAAACGTCGGTAGCAGGGGCACTTTGGGCGCTGGCATGCCAGCCGGTGTGCCAGCCGTTTGCAATAAGCGGTAGGGGATGCGTCGATAGCGAAGCAGCGCGACCATCTTGCGGGTGTAGGGCGACCCTGGGACGCCGCTGAGTACGAGGGTCGACACCATGGTGCGGCCGCTCCCTGTCAGGTGGCCACCGACGGGCGCTCGCCCATTGCCTTTCGCCAGCGCATCAGGTTTGGATGATCGTCACCGGGTTTGATACGAACCACCCGCGCAAAATCCAGCGCAACGACCGCGGTGATATCGGCCAGACTGAACTGTTCGGTTGCGACGAACTCGCGCTCGGCAAGGTGCGCATCCAATTCGACAAAAAACTGTTGGGCACGGGCCAAGCCGCGCTGGGCCAGTTCTGGGATTTGTGCGTAGTTCACCGCGCCGGTCAGGGCACGGTCTTTCATGGCGGGCGCGCTATTGCGCAACGCCTCTGCGATGGCCATGAAGCCTTCCAATTCGATGCGGGCATTCCAACTCGCGACTTCTGCCCGCTCAAGCGCGGTCCGGCCCATCATTGGGGGCTCCGGGTAGGTTGCCTCGAGATAGGCGGCGATCCCGGCGTTATCGGTCAGAATCGCGCCGCTTTCGAGCTGCAGGGCCGGCACGGTACAGCGTGGGTTGATCGCGCGAAAAGCATCTCCGAGTTGCTCTTGCTGGCGCAAGTCGACCTGGACGGCATTGAATGGAACGCCCTTTTCAGCGAGCAAAATCCGCGCGCGCCGTGGGCTGGGGGCCATCTCAAAGTCGTAGAGGGTCAGCATTTCAAATCTCTAAAAAATCTGGAAATTTAGAACCAGTCATGGGGCATGTTGCGGCACACAGACTCACGTTCGCGCACGACCTTCAGCCAGGCATCGACTTTCGGGAGTTCATAAGCGTGGAAGTAGCGCAGGGCAGCCAGTAAGCCCGATGTGAGCGTCGATGAAGCGGGGGTTGCCGCCACCCCGATATCAAGCCAGATCCAGCCCATCACGACATGACCGAAGGCCTGCAGATAAGGCGTTGCGTTGGCCAGCGCTTCTTCAGGAACTTGACTGCTCCAGGCTTCTTCGGTGGCTTGCAGAAGCGCGTCGAGTGCGCTGCTGAGTTGGCTCGCGAAATCGGGTAACTCGTGCGCCCTGGAAATCGTTTGGCGGATCGCGCGCTCGAGCGCTTTGAGGGCCGCACCATCCTGCATCAGGACCTTGCGACCCAGGAGATCAAGCGCCTGAATGCCATGCGTGCCCTCATGGATCATGTTCAGGCGGTTGTCGCGCCAGTACTGCTCGACCGGAAAATCGCGGGTGTAGCCATAACCGCCATGGATCTGGATAGCCAGACTATTGGCTTCGAGGCACCACTCGCTGGGCCAGCTCTTGGCGATGGGGGTGAGGATTTCCAGCAGGAGATTCGCTTCGCGAGCGGCGAGTTCATCGCCGGTGTGCAATTCGTCGACCAGTCGGGCGCAGTAGAGCTCGAGGGCCAATCCCCCTTCGCAATAAGCCTTCTGGGCCAACAGCATGCGCTTGATGTCGGCGTGCTCGATGATGGGTACTTGCGGCTGGTTCGGGTCTTTCCCGCCCGATTGCAGTGGCCGACCCTGAGGGCGCTGACGGGCATAAGCCAGGGACGCCTCGTAGCCTGCCATCCCCAACATTGCGGCGGCCATACCGACCCCAATCCTGGCCTCATTCATCATGTGGAACATGCAGCGCAGTCCGTCTCCCGGCTTGCCAACCAGGTACCCAATCGCCCCAGCTTGTCCACCCGGTTTGAACTTACCCTCACCAAAATTCAGTAGCGTATTGGTCGTGCCCCGCCAGCCGCATTTATGATTCAGTCCAGCCAGTGCGACGTCATTGCGGACTCCAGTCAATTGACCGTCAACACCCACCAGGTGCTTGGGAACAATAAAGAGAGAGATCCCTTTCACGCCTGGGATCAAACGCCCTTGCGGATCAGGGATTTTTGCGAGCACCAGGTGAATGATGTTTTCACCCAGTTCGTGTTCGCCTGCGGAGATCCACATCTTGTTGCCGCGCAGCCGATACCGGGGGCCGAGCGGGTCGTCGGTGGCGTGATCGCCATCGGGTGTCGCCCGGGTCACGATATCGGACAGGCTCGATCCGGCCTGCGGTTCGGACAGGCACATCGTCCCCGAAAAACGTCCATTGAATTCGTTCAATGCGAAGACACTTTTCTGGACTTCAGTGCCATGTGCCATCAGCAGATTGGCATTACCAACTGTCAACAATCCCCCGCCGATACTGACCGATGCTTTCGAGAAAAATCCGTTTGACGCGAGTTCCAGCACGAACGGCAGTTGCATCCCGCCAAACTCGGCATCCTGGGATGCGCTGAGCAGACCCGAATCAACATAGGCCTGGTTGGCCTCATGGGTTGCCCGCGGGAGGATGACTTTTTCACCATCAAAACGAGGCTCTTCGGTGTCGACCAGTCGATTGAAGGGCGCGAATTTCTCGCGCGCTAAACGCTCACTAAGGTCAAGGACCTGATCGAAGGTCTCGCGGCTATGGTCCGCAAAACGTGGGCGATCGGTCAGGCCCTCGACGTCGAGCCAGTCGTACAACAAATAGTCAAGAATTGGACGCATGACAGACTTTTAGAGGACTTCAAAAATCCCCGCAGCGCCCATGCCGCCACCGATACACATCGTCACGCAGACCTTCTTTGCGCCGCGACGCTTGCCCTCGATCAGCGCGTGACCGGTGAGGCGTTGTCCGGAGACACCGTAGGGGTGGCCCACTGCAATGGCACCGCCATTGACGTTGAGCCGGTCCATTGGAATGCCAAGGGTGTCGGCGCAATAAAGGACCTGTACCGCAAAGGCCTCGTTGAGTTCCCAGAGGTCAATGTCGGCGACGGTAAGACCAAGGCGCTTCAGGACCTTCGGGACTGCAAAGACCGGCCCAATACCCATCTCGTCGGGTTCGCAACCTGCGATCGCAAAGCCCAAAAACCGTCCCAGCGGGTGCAAACCTTTTTGTTGCGCGTAGGTTTCGCTGACCACGACACAGGCGCCGGCGCCGTCGCTGAACTGACTCGCATTGCCCGCTGTGATGACGCCACCGGGCACCGCACTACGGATGCCACGGACAGCGTCCATCGTGGTCCCGGGGCGCAGACCTTCGTCCGCACTGACGGTCACTTCTTTGCTGCGCAGTCCCATGACTTTATCGGCCACGCCCGCGGTGACGGTGATCGGAGCAATCTCGGCATTGAAGAGTCCGGCCTCGTGGGCAGCGCAGGCCCGTTGCTGACTGCCGACCCCGTACTCGTCCATCCGTTCTTTTGGAATGTGATAACGCTTGGCAACGTTTTCTGCCGTCTGCAGCATGTTCCAGTAGATCTCGGGTTTGTGCTCGGCGAGCCAGGCATCCGCGATCATGTGGTGATTGGCCTCCTGCTGAACGCAGGAGATGCTCTCAACACCACCTGCGACATAGACATCACCCTCGCCAGCCACGATCCGCTGCGCGGCCATCGCAATGGTTTGCAGGCCGCTCGAACAAAAGCGGTTGACGGTCACGCCGCCAACGGTGATGGGCAGACCGGCACGCAGGGCGATCTGGCGTGCAATGTTCGAACCGGTCGCGCCCTCAGGGGTTGCGCAGCCGATCAGGACATCTTCAATGGCGCCGGCTTCGATGCCTGCACGTTCGACCGCGGCCTTGACGGCGTGTCCGCCCAGCGTGGCACCGTGGGTCATGTTGAATGCACCGCGCCAGCTCTTGGCCAGGGGGGTACGGGCAGTAGAGACAATGACAGCTTGAGTCATGACAATTCCAAGGATGGGTTAACTGAACGATTTGCCTTCGGCCACCAAACGCGCCAACAGGGGCGCGGGTTGCCAGAACGCAGGATCGTCATCGGGGTTTTGAGCAAAGCGCTTCATGGCCTGAGCCACGTTGTAGAGACCGACGGTATCGGCGTAACACATTGGGCCGCCCCGATGGAGAGGGAACCCGTAGCCCGTCAGGTACACCATGTCGATGTCGCTCGCGCGGCTCGCGATGCCTTCCTCAAGAATCTTGGCCGCCTCGTTGACGAGGGCGAAAACCAGACGCTGGACAATCTCTTCGTCGCTGACCTTGCGGGGGGTGCGGCCGATGCTCGTCCGATAATCCACAATCATCTGCTCGACCAATGCCGATGGGATTGCGTCGCGTTTACCCGGCTTGTAGTCATACCAGCCGGCGCTTGTTTTCTGACCAAAACGGCCCATTTCGCAGAGCCGGTCCGCGGTCAGGCTGTAGCGCATATTGGGCCGTTCAACCGCGCGGCGCTTGCGGATCGCCCAGCCGATGTCGTTACCTGCGAGGTCGCCCATGCGGAACGGACCCATCGCAAAGCCAAACTTCTCAATCGCCTTGTCGACCTGTGACGGGGTGCATCCCTCATCGAGCAGCATGCCCGCCTGACGGCTGTATTGCTCAATCATGCGGTTACCAATAAAGCCGTCGCAGACCCCTGAGACCACGCAGGTCTTTTTGATCTTCTTGCCGATCTGCATGACCGTGGCCAAGACATCCTTGGCCGTATCGGCACCTCGAACGACTTCGAGGAGCTTCATGACGTTCGCGGGGCTGAAGAAATGCATCCCCACGACATCCTGCGGACGTTTGGTGAAATGCGCGATCTTGTTGACGTCGAGCGTCGACGTGTTCGACGCCAAGATGGCACCGGGTTTCATCACGGCGTCGAGTTGCTCGAAGACGGCTTTCTTGACCTCGAGTTCCTCAAAGACCGCCTCGATCACGAGGTCGCTGTTGCCCAGATCCGAGTAGTTAAGCGTGGTCGACAGAAGGGCCATCCGCTCTTCGTATTTGGTTTGCGCCAGCTTGCCCTTCGCGACCTGAGCTTCGTAGTTCTTACGCATCGTCGCGACGCCACGATCAAGAGCCTCTTGCTTGGTCTCGAGCATCACGACCGGAATTCCTGCGTTGAGGAAATTCATCGTGATGCCACCGCCCATGGTGCCTGCGCCGATGACTGCCACTTTGTTGACGGGGCGGACCGCGGTGTCGTCGGGGACATCGGGGATTTTGCTGGTCGCCCGCTCGGCAAAGAAGGCGTGGCGCAGCGCCTTGCTCTCTGGCGTTTGCATCAGTTCGATAAACAGTTTGCGCTCGAAGGCAAGACCTGCGTCGATCTTCTGGTTGGTCGACGCGGCAACGGCATCGATGCAACGCAAGGGAGCCGGGAAATTCTTCGACATCGCGCCGACGGTATTCCGCGTGAACTGAAAATAAGCATCCGCATTGGGATGAGTACATTTCAGATTACGAACCAGGGGGAGCGGCCGGGCTGCCGAAATTTCGTGCGCGAAGGCAATCGCACCTTCCATCAGGTCTCCCGTGATCACGCGGTCGAACAGCTTCTGTCCGGGCAAACTCGCGAGCACCTCGCTTTTTACAGGATCGCCACTCACGATGATGTTGAGAGCTGTCTCGACCCCGAGGACGCGTGGCAGGCGTTGCGTGCCGCCCGCGCCAGGCA
>Ga0214921_10002400_pt1 | contig 30538 bp, 34 predicted proteins | sample LL1505_MetaG_FD_177992 | JGI IMG/M metagenome (GOLD analysis project Ga0214921, IMG submission 177992) | Freshwater microbial communities from Lake Lanier, Atlanta, Georgia, United States - LL-1505 | ecosystem: Environmental > Aquatic > Freshwater > Lake | place: USA: Georgia | collected...
ATGATATGGATCTTTTTCTTCTATTGTAAATGATAAATTTTTATCAACTTCTGGACAAGAGTCAATAAAATCTTCTATAAATTTTCCAATAATATTTATTGAATAATTTTCTATAGTCCATTCTCTTGCTTTTTTACCATACTCGATTCTTTCTTCTTTTGACATTGAGTATACTTTTTGTAAGTTTTGTGCAATAGATTTTGGACAAGTGGATGCTTTAATAAATTCTGTGCCATGCTCTCTGTACTCACTCCAATCAAGAGGAAGACTATACGCCTCTTTTTTGCATAACTCTTCTCCACAACTATAATTTGTGACTAAAGTAATTAGTTCGGCTAATTTAGCCTCTTGAATTGGTATTTCTTGTCCTCCACTTGTGAATGGATGGCAATAAACATCCATAAGATTATATACTTCATTCAATTCTTGTTCTGTGATGCCAAGGCCAACGTTTGTTGTTATCTGACTTTTTTCATGACCGCAGAATTTACAATCTAAATCTTGACCAGTAAAATTTTTAACTTCATAACTTCCACAAACTTTACAAATATATGTTGTGTATATTTCTTTGGCATCTATGCCGTACTCACTAGCGAGCTTCATGATATTCCAACCTTCTCCAAAATGAGTATGAAGGAGTAGACCAGAATTTTTTATATTATTTTCTTTTTTCCAAATAGCATAACCTTCTAGAAGATTAGGTACGCTTTTCCTTAATTGATTACGGAAAACAAATCCAACCATAAATTTATTTTCATCAATATTAAATTTTGATCTTAAGTCTTTTCTGTTTTCATCTGGTAATTTATTAAAATTTTCTGTATCTAACGCTCCATGAACAGTTTTAACATGTTTGTGGCCTAATTTATGTAATGCTTTCGTTGCAAAATCACTCCAAATCCAATAATTCTTAACTTTAGGCGCACATTTCACAGCAGATTCAAGAATAGGCAAAGAATCTAAAGTAGTCCAAATAACAGAATTAATTTTATCAAACCAAGGCTTATCTATAGCAAAATCAACTCCCCATATATCTTGAACAGCAATATAAACATCTGGCTTCTCTTCTTTTATTATTTCGTCTATTAAGTAAGCTCCATAACTAGCCATTCTAGCTAAATGAGGATCTTTATTTAATTTATCTACTTCTTGTTGTGTGTTAGGTAATGATCCACAGCTTTTCCAAGGTGTTCTATCTAATTGAGAATTACCTTTTTGCATTCCACAGCAATAATTAACAATATCATATTTTCCAGTCTTATATAAGTATTTTAGAATAGCTTTAGAATTTCTTCCAAAACCTGTTTTTGCTAAGCTAAAATCAGATTGAAAAACGATCTTTTTACGCATTTAAATTACCAAAGATCTTCTTCGTTTTCTGATAAATCTGCCTTTTCCTCTACTTCTTCTACTTGGTCTTTTTGTTTTCTCTCATCTATAGACTTAGCTTTTGCATTTTTTAACTTCTTAATCTCTTCGCTTCTTTCAGTTGAGAAGATATGATTTAATCCAAATTTAATATATTCTGCAATCATTCTAGCTTCAGCAAAGGTGAAGCCGATAAGGAAACTAATCGCTGGTTGAGTAGTTTGAGTTTTAGAATTTTTAATTACGTTTAGACTATATCCAATTTGTTTATCTTCTCTAATATAAGGAGAGAATTTAATTCCTAATTTTTGATTTTCTGAATTGTGAAAGAAGTCTGCAGTTCTATTATTATCTAATGAGTCAAGAATCCCACATACTTCAATTTTGGAAAGCTTAACTACTACTTTTTTCTCTGGATTTTGAGCATTCTCAGAAAAACTTCCGATCTTCTTTTGGTCATTCCAGCTGGCTTGTTTAATTAAATTTAAATAAAAATTACCATCAAGATTATTAAAAGAAAAACTACAAGCGGTACCAGTTACTCTAGGTGTTGGTTTATAAATTTGTATCATATACTAAATATTATCAGTTCTTTGATTAAAAGTCAAATTATTTTTCTTTAACTTCTCCTAATTTCATATAGATTTTATGATCTTGAATAGCTATTAAATCTGCAAATACTGTATCTTCTCCCTTTTTGCGGCCTTTAACTATCACAATATTACCTTCATCTGGAAGAATATTATTCATTTCCTTGCATTCATCTATTTTATCATTGAATATTAATGTAGTTAATTTAGAACTTTCATCTTGAATAGATAGCCTTAAATATCTTGTCTTTTTAGAATTATTAGCTACTCCTAAATATTGCTCTTTTATTATGCCTATAAATAATACTGGTAATCCTTCTGGAGCTTCATTGACTTCTCTTATATTTAATAAATCTGGCTTTTGATCAGAGAATATGTCCTTTAATGTAGTATTATATGTATAGCCCAATAGCTTATTTTCATAATACCAATTAGCGAATCTTTCATTTCTGCTGTTTTGTTCGTATATTTTCTTGTAAGGATCGTATGATTTTCTTATAGTCTCTAGTCTTGTATCCTTGATAATTTGCTTACCTTTTTCATCTTTTGTATTATTTAAGAATTTAATTATTTTAAATAGATCATAATCAAACTTTTCTCCATACATCATGCAATATTTTTGTTCGTTTTGAGTTAAGATATTCCATAATTGAGCTTCTAGTACTACTTTGCTTCTTGATTGTTTGAAATTCTCTAAAGCGCCAGCTTGAATTAATGGAGATAAAACTCTAATAGATAATTTAGCTTGTTGAGCAGATTTAAATACATCAAATTTTGTAGCATACTTGCTTCTAAAGTTATTTAACCTCTCGATTGATTTATCGCTAATTCCTTTGATAGATAGCAATCCAAATCTAATATCATTTCCTTCAACACTAAAATCCATTTCAGAATTAATAATATGTGGTGGTAAAAGTTTAATATTAAACAAATCCATTTCTTTATGAATCTTTGATATTTCGCTAATAGGATCTGGTTCATATCTTGTCATTCTTAATAAAGATAAGAAAAACTCTCTAGGGTATTTAAACTTTAAATAAATTGTTATTGCTGCTAGACCTGCATAGCTTTGACTATGACTAGCGTTGAATGAGTAATTTGCAGAATCTTCTAGAATTTTCCATAAAATTTCTCCAATTTCTTTTGGAAGATTGTTTGATGCACACTTCTTTTCAATCTTCTCCTTCCATTCTTTAATCTCTTCTACTTTCTTTTTGCCTACGATTCTTCTTAAGATTTCTGCTTGATCTAATGTAAATCCAATTTTATGTGCCATTTGCATCAATTGTTCTTGATACAAAGCTAATCCACCAGTTCTTTTTAATGTTTCGTCAAAGAATGGATGAACAGATTGATACTCTCCTGTTTCTACATATTTCGCATATTGATCAACGAATTGTAATGCTCCAGGTCTTGCTAGTGCTAATACTGCACTTAATTCTTCTGAATTTCTTGGCCTTACTTTCCTACAAACTTTAAAATTTGTATCTGCTTCAATCTGGAATAATCCATGAGGGCTTTTTAGGTTTTGTAGCTGTTGATATATGAAAACGTCTTCTGTATCAATATCTTCAATTTTTAAATTGATCATACGGCATACATCATAAACAACTGATACGCTTCTTAAACCCAATAAATCAAGCTTTACATTAAATTGGCTAATATCATTCATATCAAAAGCGCTAACTGGCTCTTTATCAGACGATAACTCTAATGGGCATGCCTCAGATAAAGGTGCATGAGATATTTGAACTCCAGAAGGATGAACACCTTTATTTTTAATAAGATTTCTTAATTTTAAAGCTATGTTATAAATCTCTTGGTTTTCGTCACACCATTCTTTGAATTTTTCTACTTCATTATATGCTTCTGAAATATCTTTTACTTGTCCGAATACTTTTGGAATTAAACTGCTTACGCTTGTCATTTCTGTTTCACTTTTCTCTTCTACAATCTTACCGCATTCTTTGATCAAAAGCTTTCCACTTAAAGTATTAAATGTCAAGATTTTGCTAATTCTATTTGGAAAGACTTCATTTAAAAACTCAATAACTTTATGACGATTATAATAACAAATATCTAAATCAACGTCACACATCAAACTTCCATCCAAGTATGTTATTCCATCAACAACTTGCTTTTTAGCTCGAATCTTGGATATAAATCTTTCGAAATAAAGATTATGTTTAATTGGGTCAATTTTAGTAACTCCAATTAAGAATAGAATTAAACTACCTGCTGCACTGCCTCTTCCTAGACCAGTTGGAATTTCATTCTCTTTGCAATAATTAATAACCAACCATACAAGAATTATATAATCAATAAAACCAAGATCTTCAATAATTTCAAATTCGTGATCTAGTCGTTTTTTGTATTCTGGCTTTTTAGGTAAATTATTATAAGCTAGCTTTTTTAAGAAATCTGTATTTGACGCATCTTCGGATAAACCTAGTTTTCTTTTATGATCTACTTTTACTTTAAATTCTGGTAATCTTACCCCATATAAGGGTAAATCAATTTTTTGGAACGAGTTTACAAAATCAAGAGTCTTGGTCATCTGTCTTTTTCTTGCGCTTTTTAGTTGATTTAAACTTATTGATGGATTTATCTATATTAGCTTGAAACTCTTTTAAACCCTCTCTCAAAGCAGAAAAAGATTTTTCTTCATTATTCAAAGAATAAAATACATCAGCTTTACTATTTACTTTACCATGCTGCAAAGTAATAAATAGATAATCTATATTTTCATTTTCTAGTTTGGCTAGAATATCGTATATATGATCCATTGATGCCATATTAGTATTATATAACTTTCTTGATTAAAATGCAATCAAATATTGACCATGTACTTTATTTTATTCCAAACTTTGAAATTTAGCTCTAAATCAGATAGAGCATTATGTAATGAATTATAATCATGATCTATATCTAAATCTTTTCCTGCTGCGGTTAAATTAGTTTTGACATTTTTAACTTTTGTATGATACAACTTGTACATATATTCTGGTAATGATTCTTTTTTAGAATCAAAAGCGTTTGAAGTCTTTATTCCTTTATATATTAAATTTGTATCTATGCTTTTAGAAATAAAATCGTAAGGTTTTAAATTCATGAATTTATAATATTCACTAAGAAGATATAAATCAAAACCTAATATATTGTGTCCAACTATATAGTCTGCTTTCTCTATCCACTCTCTTAAGGTAGGGAAGAATAACTCTGGATCAATACCATTTTTTTGAATATTCTTTGGATCATATCTTGTTATTCTTGCTGCGTCTTTACTTATTTTTAAATCGGTCTTCCACTTTAAATAGATATCCTTACTGTCAATGATTTTATCTCCTTGACATTTTAACATCGCAATTTGCCAGGGTATATTATGACAAAAATTAAGGCACAGATTTAGAGTCTCACAATCTATGAAAAGTAAAGTTTTATTCTTATCAAATCTTAAAAGATGTTCGTCCATGGTATTATTATCCTATATCTTCAAATGGATCGTAAACTTGATTAAAGTTTGCATATTTCTCATAAATATAATACGGTACTTGCATATTTCTAGTATTGTAATGCCATTCAATGTGTTCCAATCTATTTTGTTTAATCCATCCTCCGTTATCTTCTGTTAAATTATATAAATAAAACATACTAAGGTCATGTGCAAAAGCTACAATGTATACTGGTGCTCCTAGTTTATTACCGCACCAAACGCTTAAATATTTTTGCCTATCTCTTTCTGAGTATCTGCTTAATATTGATTTAAAATAATTTGGCACAGGTTCTCCGAAATGATTATCTATTCTTGTGAGTTCTAGGACTGCATTAGCTACTGGTTCAGTACTCTCAAAACTTAAGCATATTAGGTCTAGGTCTATAGCGTATAGTCCATCTTCACCATAAAGCATGTTTCTGTAGGGTAAACTCCTATCTTCATTATCTTTTCTTTGACGAACTTTCGTGCCATATTCATTTACTATTTTTTCTATTGTTTTCATTTCTTGACCTGTTCTGACCAGCTTTCAAAGCAGAATTCATTACTAGACATATGCTCCATCTCTGGTTTATTTAAAGTCGTTCTGTTATTAATACATCTGAATGTTAAAAAGCTTTTAAAGTCTTTTTTGCTCTTGTAGTATATGCTTTTAGTTTTAAATAACTCTAAGTTATTTAACTTAGCATAATCTGTCATTTTCTTCTTAACTAAAGGATCAAAAATCAAAGAATTATCTTCAATAAAAACAGAAGGTTTAAAATTTTCAACAAAAGGCAAACATTGATATCCCTTAAGAGAATTATTAAATATAAAGTTGTCATAAAATGGTAAAGCTAATTTGATATTATTGGTAAAATTCTCCTTTAAAATATTCATGTCTAATCTTGGAGTATAATAAAATCCTTCTGTATTGGCTTTTGTCCATAGTTTAATTAATGTTTTGTATCCTTCGTCTCCATTTGCAAATACTATAATTTTATGATGCTTCTTAAGCTCTTCTTCATTTTTATTTAAATAATTATCGCAAAATACGAATTTAATGCCAAAGATTAAATCAATATTAATTGCTTTTAAATGCTTGTAAGCTTGTAAGAAACCACTAAAACAATCTTCTACTAGAAATACCTTTTTTAATTTATTGTCTTTAGCTATTTGTATTATTGAATCTGGTTCATTTTCTTCATCATTCTTATCTTCTAAAGTTAAGATACTTTTGCCTATAGAATAATGACTCTTGAAAAGAGGAATCGTATCGTACATCCTGTATTTATACCTTATATTAAGATTACTGTCAAGTCAAATCATCAAATGCATCTTTTGATTGCTGATTTATAGATGCATTATTATGTCTTGGACAACCTGCGTATTTTCTTTTTTCTAACGTGAATCCTTTTACATCTTTAAATTCGCCAGTAAAATTTGATTCTATTATTTCATTTTTATCATTTAATTTAACATAATAATCAAAAGAATCTTTATATGGACATTTCCAATTTCCGACACTGCACATCCATTTGTTTTTTGGATTATCTACTGCGAAATTGGATTCTGCACTATTTTCATTGAAATTATTAATATATTTATTAACATACTCCAAATAATGCTCAAATCCCTTAATCTGATCATCATCAAACTCAAGCTCTTGTATTGGCTGCTTTGGAAACCTCAAGAAAAGGAATCTTACAATAGGCTTTAATTTAGGCCAAAGCTTTTTACTTGCAAGGCTATACATCATAGCTTGAATATTGGCTTCAAGGTCATCTCCTCTGAATTTGGCCTTGGAGCTTTTATAGTCAACTATAACCATTTTATTTTTTGATTTAATAGGCTTATCTATAAAACCCTTGATGTGATATTTTGGCGAATCACTTTGGATTTCAAATGAATATTCTGGAGAAACTATTTTACCATCATTTTCCCCAAAGAAATCATGCTTTAAACCGACCATTATCATATCATTCAATATTTCATAATTTGATTCATCTAGACCACTCTTTTTCATTAATTTCTTGATTAATTTTGATACGGCTTTACTTCCATCAACGGAATTATTCTTTATGATTTTATTAAAATGGCTTTTATGCTTTGGATTTAAAAGTAGCTCGAATATCGTATGGCAAACAGTTCCTCTTAATGCTCCATCATTATTTGTTTGAGGAACTTTCGTATGATAGTTATTCCAGTAAACCCAAGAGCAAGTCTCTAGGGTTTTAATCCTTGAAGCTGAAAGTACTTTTAATTTTTTATTGTCTGATGCCATTGTAATATTTCTTCCTTATTCATTTCACCAAAGTCTTTTTTTGTTGGTAAAGCTATTTGTATTTGATGCCTATCAAAATGTTTTAATAATTTATCTTTGGTTTTTTCTGACGCTAAATTACCAGCTTTATTTTTGAGTTCATCATTATTAAATGATATGTAAATTTTACTTGGATTCAAAACTAATAAAGTATTTAATATGCTTACGCTGAGATTCAATCCAAATGTAACAATTACATTTTTAATTCCAGCTTCCCATAAACTCAACATATCCCCAATACTTTCTACTATAATCACTTCTTTGCTTTCTGATAGTATTTTTGAATTAACTTGTAAAGGATAACGCCAATTGATTTTATCTCCGACTAGTTTCCATTTGGGGCACATTTTTTCGCTTCTATTTAGAATATCTCTTCCAGCAACCCCAATTAATTTTTGTTCTTTATTTAAAATTGGAAATACATATCTGCCCTTCATCCTTCCTTCAGTCAATATTCCTCCACCAAAAAGATTCATTGTTTCTTCTGATATGTTTCTCTTTTTCCAAAATGAATGATCTTTTACTAATTTATCTAGAACCTCACTTGAATAACATTTTACTTGTTTAATTTCTGGCTTTTTATAAACTGTATATGAGCTTTCTGTTTGGACTTTTTTGCTTATCCATTCTTTTGCTTCTACATTATTAGGAAGATTTAATGTCATTCTTACCAAGTCTTGAAGATTGCCAGTGATATTTTCTTTGTAGTCTACCCATTTACCACTATCTTTATAAATAACTAATACATTCTCATTATCAGAATCTCTATATAAAGGTTTTGTTCTGTACTCTTTTAAGTACTCCTTCAAGTCATATCCAAGATTAGATAATACTTCTTTTATATTTTCCACTCTAATGCCTCGCTGATAGTTGGGAATTCTTTGATGAATATCTTTTTGCATCTTTCCGCTATTAATCTGTGTTCTTTTTGAGTATTTTGTTCTGTTCTCAATTCTATATAATGAATCCAGCTTCTTAATGAGCCTTTCATGTACATTGTCGTCTCTGTAGTTAATGGTAAAACCATTCTAGCTACTTCTTTGGCTATGCCATTTTCTATCATTGTATCATAACAATGCTGGGAAAGAGATAAAGATTCTACTAAAAGTTCGCTTACCTTATCGTAAGCATCTGTATCAACAGGCATTAACATCTCTCCTACTTGCCTATTTTTATCTCCTTGGAGTCGAAGTTCGATATCTTCAAATTCATTTGCTGTGCTATATCTTTGACTAAACTCTTGAAAACTAAAAGATCTATGTCTAAGAATTTGAGCTGCAATTCCTCTACTAGTTTTAATTTCAACACACATATCAACTAATTCAAAAGGACTCCAATGCTTATGTTTAATTAAGAATTTTAATAGTTTTGGAGCAGTTTCAATATTCATTTGATTAGATGGATTACTGACTCTCGCACAATAAGCTACCAAATCTTCTGCATGTTTCAACCCTTTGATTTCTGGTTTTGTAATTGATATTAATTCTACATTCATATTAATTCTCCATCTTGATCGTTGTTGCCTTGATCAAAATCTAGCCTTTCATTTTCAGCATCAACGATTTCTCTTAATGTTCCTCTTTCTTCAACATTAAAATTACCAACATCAAAATTAATATAATTATTAAAGTACTTGAATTCATTTTCTCCAGTTCTTCTACGAACTAAATCATGATGACCAGTACCCTCTCTACCTTGGAATCTAGTTTTAATGGCGATGAGTTTATGAGTTCCAAATTGTTCGCCATCTACTTGAATCTCATCTTGAGTTTTTCTTCTAAAGATTCCTACGAATGAAGCGAACCATTGCATACGATCTGAAAGAGAAATAGCAGAACTATCATCTGTAACTTGACTAGCGTTACGATTGAAGTTCTCGCCAGTTCGATTTAATTGCATCGCAGTAATAACTGGACATTTAATTTCTTCTGATATTCTTTTTAACTTATCAATTTTATCACCAATCGCTTGATGCTCTGCCCAGTTTTGACCTACTTTTTCTCCAGTCAATTTGATATAATCATAAGCAATAACCGCTTGATTACCTCTTCCTACTTTTGTATAATACCATCTTCTAATAATTGAAGCGATCTCATCTATGTTTTTATTTGATACATGGTAATGATAATGAGTCATGTTCTTAACCTTTGGCCAGGCATCTCTGACTTTTTGAATCATCTCTGGATTCTTTCTCCAGTTACCAGTTTCAATGTACCAAAGAGGAACACCAGAAATACTTGCTACAAGTCTCATTTGAGTATCTAAAGTGCTCATTTCGGTATCTAAGATAATAGCTTTTGTATTTTTATTACATACATTTGCTGTTTTATAACATATATCATTTAGCCAAGTTGATTTTCCTTGGCCAGGTCTACTTACAATAGAATAAATATTTCCATTCTTTAATCCACCATACATATTATTAAAGTTATTGTATGGAGTTTTTAATCCTGTTTCTTCTCTTGGATTATTTCCGATTTCTTCGATGATGCTTTCCATTTCTTCGAATAGATTAATTGGTTCTCCTTCAATATAGTATTGAGTTACTTTATTATTATAAATCTCATCTACCTTTGATACAATACTATCAATTCCATCTTCCGCGCTATCTTTAACATACTTCTTGACATTTTCCGCTGTTTCAAATAACTCTCTTCTTACTTTTAGTTTGCTCAATTCTTTGCAAGCGTTCATTGTTCCTTGAGTATTGATTTGAGTCATAGCTAGAGTATCAATATATGAAAATATATCAATCTCATCTTTAAAAGAAATACCAAGATTTTTAATCTTTTGAGCAAGTAGTACTTTGTCTATTTTATTGTTCTTGTTTAGCTCATCTTTAATACAAGAGAATATTGTGCTGTGAACATCATTATAAAAGTCTTTTTCTGATATAAATCTAGCTACATCAAAGAAAACTTCTGAATTTCGTATTAACCCACCTAGAACATGACGCTCTACCTGTACTGAATATATTGGCATACTATAATATTGTAGTATGTATTTAATTTTAAGTCAACTAATCTTTTTTCTTTCTTTTATTCTTGCCTAAATCTGCTATAGATTTAATTGTACAATCTATATTTAATGTATTTATTGCTTCTGCCCAGTAATTAACATATTGCTGTAATGCCATAGCATTTAATTGATTATCGAATTTTGTCATCACTTGAGGATCTCCTTCGGCATTAAAATTAAATAAAATAAATCCACCGAAAGAGTTTTCATTAAGTGCTTCCAGTAATTGCTTCGGAAAGTCTTTTTGCACACTTAATTTTACACTAAAATATACTTATATCGAAATTGTCAAGGAAAAATTGCGGTGATAAAATCTTCAAATCTTTTTCATAAATTTCTAATAGTTTAAAATTGTTTTTTTCTAACCATTGTTCTTTTTTGCAGTCTCTTTTTATGCTCTGAAGATAATTCATTCTTGAGTTGTTGTGAAAAAATTCATTAAAACTATCATGTTGCTGTCCATTTACTTCAATTGCAATATGTTTTGTTGCATTTAATAAATCGACTTTCATAAGAGAGCCGTAAACAGGAAACTCTTCATATACAATATGATTACTCCAATATTGTTGAAAGAATTTTTTTGTCTTAAACTGAATCTTACTTCTACTTGGTTTGTCCCAATTTACAAGATATTTGGATACGTTTTTATTTACTAGCTTACCATTTAAGCTATATAACCTCATGAAGGAATTAGTTTCTTATATTTTTCAAAAAGGAAATCTGTGATTTTAGTATTTTCTTCTAAATACTTTCTAAAGTTATCCATTCCTTGATGTTGTTTTTGTAGATCAAGATCATTCTCTTTAAGCTCTTTAATGATCTCATCACCTACTGTAATCCATGCGCCTTTAGCTGTAATAAATTGCCAAGCTAAAAGCTGATCGATAATCTCATATTCTCTCCAAATCGATGTCCCGTGTTTTCTGCCGTGCTTGATAGGATATTCTACTTTATTATTAGTCGTCTCATTGGTAGACTTTTTAATTGAGACTTTAGCTGTATGACCAATAATCTTATTCTTAATGGCATCGTATCTTTCATTTGGCTTTTCAAGGATAAGATCTTTATTGAATCTTGGTTCAAATTCGATTATCCAATTTGCATAATGTAATAGTGCATTTCCACCAGTTGCAGTTGTTTGTCTAATATCTTTATTTGCAGAATATGGATCAAGCTTAATGTCTGAACGAACTTGACTGATGAATATAGCCATATGTCCTCTCTTGGCTAATGCAATTGACATCTTCTTCATTAGAACTGATGAAATAACTGCTCCACCAGCTACTTTGGTTGCATCTGAAAGAGTTTTGCCAGCATCATTCTTTGGCATCAAACCATCAACCGAGTCTAAGATAAACAAATATTTCTTGTTCTCTGGATTATTCTTTACCAATTCTAGCATTAGTTCTGAAACTGTTTCAAAGATATTGGATTCAAAAACGAAGCAGTTTCCATCTTTCCAAGAATCAGGATCACTTACGAATTCTATTCCAGATCTTTCTTGAACTTCTTTGCCAAGTCTACCTTCTGCTTTAATTATTAAACCTCTAGAATCTTTAACAGTTTTTAGAAAGTTCTTCATAACTTCTAATGCTTCGCTAGTTTTACCGCCTTCATTCATTCCAATAAAACGATGAAGTCCAGGACTAAAGCCTCCACCCATAACAAAATCCAAATTTAAACTACCAGAAGAAACTTTATAATAAATCTCTTCTTCAAAATTATAATGATCGTCTTTATTAGACTTTAAAAATGCTTTAAGTCTATCGTTAACTATTTCGCCTTGAGGGGCTTCTTCTACATTCGCTTTAGGTCTTGCCATTTAAAAACTCCTTTAATGTTTTAACTTTTTTAATGATGGTTGTATCATTTCCTATTTTAGTATCTTCTAGATTATACGATATTTTTTCTTCTTTGTCAACATTTAATAATTCTTTTTGTTGTAATAGGTATTTTTTACCTTCAAAAGATAATAACCAATCTAAAGATTTAAGAGGTTTCTTTTTTATTTTGAACCAAAATCCGCAATTTGGTTCGAAATTTATTAATTTTTTCGCTTGATTTATCTCGTAACCCCAAGGTATATTTTTTGAGTTTACAAATTTCATTATTATATATCGACACAATTTTGTTCCAGAAATTGGGGTTTTCATGCTTAAATATAAGTTTATCATACTTCTTTTTATTTTTCAATACATATTTTGGACAATTTTCTTTATTTAATTTTATTCTTTTAAATGTCGATTCTTCGTGCGCGAAATTTGATTGACCTGCGTAGATCCTTTTTTTAATGAATTCTATATCGTTATTAGGCCATTTATTATACTCTTTATGAGAATAAGAAGCAATTTTAAAAGCTATAAGTTCTGGAGAGCTTACGAATGAATAATGCCAACCGCTATCTGGTATTAGAATATCTGCTTTTTGCTTAGTCCTTAACTCCTGCATAGACTTTATATTTTCTTTTTTAGTGATGACAAGACCTGTGCTTTTAGAACTATCTTTAGATATATTGTTTAATGCATACCGAAAATTATCTAGTTCTAAGCGAACATATTTATAATCATTTTTATATATATTATAAAAGGCTTTGATTACAGAGTCCTTTTTAGGTATTTCATCTAAATCAGATAAAATAATCATATCTTTATTCTGAGCAAGAACTAATCCATCAATAATCTTATCTCTTTGAAATGTCTCAAAAGTCCATGGATCAGGGGATCTAATAGAGTTTGAATTTTTTAAATAAATAATTTTATCTTTGAATTTACTAAATCTTTGTTCATCTAATAAAAAACCTTTATCTTTTTTATTAAATGTCATATTTGATTCAAATATAACGAAGTAATCTACTACTTTATATAGCTCATTTAATCTAATCTCTAACAAATCATTTTCGTTAAAGAACAGAAAACAATCATAGATCTTTATGTTTTTTTTATTTTTATACCAAAAGTACGGTTTACTAAGATCATCTAATATCACACATTATTTACACTTCGTAATATTCTAAATCATTTCTTATCATTTTATCCACCAAGATACCAAAAGAACTATGAGGCTTCCAGCCTAACTCTTTTCTCGCTTTGGTTGAATCTCCTAATAGCAATTCTACTTCTGCTGGTCTATAGAACTTCGGATTAATTTGAACTACTAAAACAGGTTCATTATTCAAATAAACGTAATATTTTTCATCTTCTGGTTTTCCAGTTTTATTCTTCCAGCTTCCAATCATATAACAAAATGAAAAGGCTAATTCAACAAATTCACGAATAGTATGAGTCTCATTAGAAGAGAATACATATTCTTTAGGAGTTCCATCATAATTTGGATTATATTTATCTTGGTTTAACATTCTCCAAACTCCATCAATAAAATCTTCGGCATCGCTCCAATCTCTTTTAGCATCTATATTGCCTAATTCTAGCGGGGTAAATGATTCTCCATTTTTAATAGCATTAAAAATTTGAGCAACCTTTTTGGTAATTTTCCTAGTCACAAACTCTTCGCCTCGCCTAGTTCCTTCGTGATTAAATAACCAACCTTGAATTGCGTAAAGATTGTAAGAGTCTCTGTATACCTTAATTAATTGTCTGGATGCAGCTTTACTTGCTCCATATGGGCTTCTTGGTCTTAGTGGGTGATTTTCATCTTGAGGAGAATATTTCACGTTTCCAAATTCTTCGCTAGATCCTGCTTGATATAATCTGCAACTTGGTTTATATAACCTAATTGCTTCAAGTATATCTAAGACTGATGTAGAATTTGTTGCCCAAGTTTGACGAGCAAAGTCCCAGCTACTAGCTACAAAACTTTGAGCTGCAAAATTAATGAAATAATCTGGTCTTAATTTTTCTACTGTCCTTGCTATAGCATGAGCATCTGTAAGGTCAAAATTAATAAGATGAAATCTGTCCGAATCAAGATGCTTAATATTTTCATGATTATATACGCTTAATCTTCTAACTCCTCCAAATATTATATAATTTGTGTGCTTTAATAAGTAATCTGCCATATGACTACCATCTTGGCCAGTGACACCAGTTATTACTACGACCTTTCTGCCATCAAGCAATTTACTAGCGTCGTCAATATTTAATATATTTGCTGTATCTATTTTTTTCCCATGATATGTTTCCATAAAATTATTACTTTTCATTAATAAATGATATTGGAAAATCAGTACATATACCAAAAGTTTTTTTGGGTATTTTCTCTTTTTTAATTAATACTATAATAGAGTTGTCTCTTGTGTCTTTATCTGGATATGTCCATATATAATTTTTAGAAGTTAAAGTAAAGTCATCGTTTTGATGCCAAAAGCAATGTATTTTTTTATTTTTTAACATTAGATTTAGCGCATCTAAATTTTTTGCGTGGCACCAAAGCTTCTTATTTTCAAGAAAAGACTCATCTATTTGGTAATTTGGTTTATCATGTCCAAGGTACCATTTGCCATTTTTAAACCAAACATCTATTTCGACATCAAAACCTTTATATAATGCTGTATTAATCGCCAATATAGAATTCTCAGTGATTGAATTTGGTCCATTTAAATTACCTCTGTGAGATATTATTTTCATTTAAATCAATGACTATTCACTTAAAACATAACTCATATTAGCTGCAGACCTCTCCCAAGTGAACCAAGATGATACTAAATTAGACATTATTTTAAGAGTATTTCTTAGATTATTATCGTCCATAATTGATCTCATTTTTAATTTTAAATCTTTCTTATCTACTTCTGACCAAAAAACTTTATTAGGATAATTCGCTTCATTAATTGGGAATAGATGATTTTTCATTCCCATGCTGACTAGTTCTTTGATTTTCAATTGATTTAATTCAACTACGTCAAATTTTAAACTAATATTAGATATATCACTGGTATAATCTGTAAATCCACTATATCTTTGGCAAAGAGTCGGTATACCACAAGACATTCCTTGTAGATTAACCATACCAAATGTATGTGATCTATTTATATTAATCGCCACATCAGATGATTCGAAAATTTTAACTTGATCTTCCCAATTTTCCAAATGTCTATCATCATGAATGATTTCTACATTATATTGAATTGACATTTCTTTTACCCAAGTTTTAAATACATCTGTTGCTGATCTATCTTTAATATACAAAACTACTCCTTTTTCATTTTCAAATTCTTCACAAAAAGCTGGAATTAAAATGTCAAAGCCGCTTCTTGTATTGCTTTCGCACATACAAGTAAATAGAAATTTATCTTTTAAATATTTTTTTTCTTCTATGAATGGCCAATTCTTTCTATCTACGCCAAGGCTTACATAATTGATTTTATCTATTGGATAACCACCATAAGCTGCAAATAAAGCATTATCTTTTGATAAACCTAATATTTTTTTAGGATAACAACTTTGCATGATAAATTTCGGAAATGGTAATTCATAGGCTACCCAAAAAGCATCTGGATTATATCCGTGAGATTGACCTAAACAATCATATACAACTAATTTATCGTGATCTGAATATATATCTAATTTTTTTGCTGCATCATTTATAGCTTTAACTATAATTTCTGTAGATCCAAAACTTGCAGCTTTTGGATCGGAAACAACTTTGAATTTATTCATCATTTTTTAAAATATTTATTAAGTTTTTAGCAGTTTTTTCCCAAGTGAAATTCTGCTTTATGTGTTCTCTATAGTTGAGTTTAGAATATTTATCGCTCCATTGATTATAGCATTCAAGCATTTTTTCAGCATATTGATTAGTATCAAAATGATAAAATAATGGTTCTTCTGGATGATCAAAATTTGGATATGTATTGATAAATCCCCATTCTTGCACTAAATAGTTAGTACTTTGTGGAATAGAAGCTAGTCCAGCAGGATCGACCATAACGCTGATTTCTTTATTTACTATTTCATTAAATGGCTCTATATTTCCAGTCAAATTTAAAGTATTACAACTCATAGACTCAGATATGATAAGACCAAAACTTGCTGCTCTTTGTAATGTCAAGCAAACATGCGCAGATGAGTAAAAATCTCTTAATTCTTGCATCGACCATCTTCCAGTATAATGCTCTATATTTAAACCTAATTTTTTATATTCTTCTATTTTGGATAGATATTTAGGACTTGTTCCTGTATCTTTTAATTTTAAAACTACATCTTTATTATTTTTAAATGCTAATAAAAATGCTTTTAGCGCTAAGTCTATTCCACTTCTTACGAATATTGCTAATGGAAGAACAAAAACAAATTTATTTTTATCTTTCTCTTTTGTTGGATGCCAAAATTCTGTATTTGCGCCATTATATAGTGTTGTGCATTGAAAATTATATTTTTTCCAAAGATTCGTAATTTGATTGCTTACGCCTAGTAATTTTTGATTACTTTGTTTGGCCATTTGAAGATGATAATATGGAAGAGTATTTGCTGTTTCCCAACAAGATATTAAAAAACTTCTTTTATTTTTATATTTAAAAGATATATCTAAAGGAGAATGAACTCCAACCCACTCAGCCTCATCTGGTTCGGAATAGTAATTTAATTTTTTAAGTTCTTCGTTGATATTTATCATTACGGACGATAAACTTCCATGATTATATTTATAATTTTCTGGTTCAGAAAATTGTCTTGGATCATCATCTAAGAGATGAATCATTTTACTATTTGATTAAAAGCTTCATAAAATTCTTGTATCATTTTATCTTCTGAATATTTTAATACGCTATTATGACAGTTTAATTGTTTTATATTATCTCTATTTTCCCAAGCTTTTATAAAATCTTCTTCAGTCTTAACTATGAAACCATTCAGTCCTTCTATAATAAAGCTAGGCCATTCCCCTATCGAACCTGCCATAATTGGAGTACCATATGATAAAGATTCTTTTGCACTTAATGTAGCGCAAGTTGGGTAAGTTTGAAATTGAGTATGAAATTTTGCAATTTTATTGTATTTAATTTTGTCTTCTTGGCTTATAGACCCTAAATAAAATGTTGTTTTATTATCAATGAAATCCATTAATTTATAGCCATTTCCAATTGGTCCCGCAAAAACTGTTTTAATATTATATTTTAACGCTAATTGCGCGACTTGAATTGATTGAAAACAATCTACATGTCTAGTGCATTGAAAGATCATATCTTCTTTTTGATATTCTTGGAATGGATCCATTTTAGGCCCAATAACTGCATGAAATATATTTGGCTTACCTAGAAATATTGGCTCTTGAAATTTTTGGGAAAAACATACGACATTTTGTATATCTTGGTGAATAGTCTCTCTCCATCCGATAGTCCAAACTCCGTACTTCTTACTTCTACAATTGCTTAAGTTTAAATTGACAGTACTAGTATGAGAAAAGAAAAGATCGTAATCGTCTGCTTCTGGAATGATAGATTTTAAGCAAGCACCATTTCGTAGTGCTTCTCTCTTGGGCCAATCTAAGATTTTAGCTTGAGATCTTTTGTTATCTTTTAAATTTTGGAAACTTCTTTCATCAGAGTATACATAAAAATCATCAAGTTTTTCCATCATTGGACCAGCTACTATTCTTCCTCCTCCATAGGCTTTAGGGAAATAACTATAATCCTCAAAATGATCTGGATAATTTAAATCAATATAAGCGATTTTCATTTTAGTTATCCAACCACTTCAAATTTTGGTAATGGAAATATAAATTTTATTCCACTATCAATTGAGTCCTTTTCTCTTTCTACAATTTCTTTTTTAAAGTGCCAAGGCCCGACTAGATAATAGTCTGGTTTCATTTTCCTACTCTCTTCTTCTGAAATGATTTTAATTCCACTCAGAGTCTCTGCTCCATATTTTTCTGGACTTCTTTCTGCAGCGTATTTTATATATTTACTTATATCATCGCCAAAACAATAACCCAGTAAAGTATTGACTTTAGTTGAGGCGCCATAAAGATGCAAAGTTTTTTTATTTTTTACAATCTCTTCATTAACAAATTTTACAAGTTCATATTTTTGAGCAACAATTCTGTTCTTGAATTCTTCATAAACTTTATCATCATCTAAAGCCATATCGAATTCTTTAAATCTTAGGTTCATTAACGCTGATGATCTTTGCTCATTATCATATTTGAAGTTGCTATTCTTAACTGCGTAACAGCAAATACTTCCGCCATTAATATCGTTGGTTTCTGCGTATACTAATCTCATTCCAGCTTGTTGCAAAAGATGTTCTACTGGAGCTAAATGATAATGCTCTAGATGTTCGCTACAGAAAGTATCGTAACAAAGGTTATTAATAATATCTACTAAATAAGCCATTTCAAAAATCCAAACGCCATCATTACTTAATAGCTTATTAATATTAATGCAGAAATCTAAAGGATTGTCCAAATCGTAGAAACAAGCAATAGATGTTATTATATCGAATGTACCATTAAGATTGTCTTTTTGCATTTCTTGACATGGGAAAAGGTCATTATATATTTTAATATGAGGATGTTTTTCTTTTATTTTTTTGGTAATGTCAGATGGATCAACTCCATATAATTCTATATTTTGATTATAATTTAAAAGTAGTGTGCCATCATTCATTGCTATATCTAGAACTCTACTAGGCGATGGTATAAATTCTAAAGCTTTGTCAACCACAGATTTCAGATGGTCTCTCATTGTTTTACTGATATTTGATTCGTACCAGTAATTTGAATACATGATTTTAGGTGGAATAGTATTTAATGTCTGAACTAGTCCACAAGCGTTTTCATTTTTAGAAACGTCACATCTTACAATTTTATTAGGTATTTTACGAAGAGATGTTTGACCTTTCCCTTCTTTCAGAAATGATCCTTGTAAATTTTGATATCCTAAATCTATAACTTCTTTAAGATGTGTATTCCCACATATTCTACATGTTTGTCGATGTTTTATATTCATATTATTATATATTAATTACTTTTTGAATGATTGATTATACATGATGATTTCGGAAAACCATCCTCCATCAGATATGCCATTATGTTTGATAAATTTAAAATTATTGTTCTCTAAATATTCCATAACTTCATTTGCTAGTGGTTGATCTAGATATTGAGGCTTCCACTCAGCTTCAACTTGAATAGCTAGAGCATCTTTTAAGTAGTCTCCAAGACCTTGAAGCGCAAAAAATTCTGCACCTTGTAAATCTGCCCATATTAAATCAACTTTTGCAATATTTTCTGATTTTAAATAATTATCTAATCTTATAGATTTGACTTCAATAGGATTTTCTTGTTGTAAAATCGGTTCCCATTGCATATACTCTGGATTAATTTTGAATAATGAGGAAGATCCGTGGTTTTTACTAGGGCTATTAACCATGTCTACTGGATAAAATTTTAAAGTCTTCTCTTCATTAAAGACAGCATTTTTAATTAGTTTAATATTGGTATTATTAACTTCTGATAGTCTTTTTTCACATAAGTCTAAACAATATGGATTGCATTCAAAAGTATAAATTTTTGCATTAGGAAAGAACTCACTAAAACTTACAGCATGTTCGGCATCTCTAGAACCAAGATCTATAATCGTATTTACATTACTTAAATCAACAAATGGTTTAATTGTATCTAAAAAATTTTGAACCTCATGTCTCATATTTATAATGATAGCAAAAATTATTAATAAAGTCAAAATAATTATTGTCTATATTTTTGCTGCCAATCTTCGCATGGCCTTGATATGAATATTTTATTATTTATCACAGTATAATGTTTAATTATACTATCTAGATGATGTGGTAGAAGTATCTCGGTGTTGATAGGTACATTATTATTAAAATAAAAATCCAATTTATTGAATAAATCGCAATAAATGTCCATGAAAGTATCTGTTCCGTATGCTAATATATCTCCAGCACAACCTTCTCTTCCACTTCCTTGCCTATCTGTGGCTAAATTTAAATCTTTATTAAATTCTATTTTTTGCGTATATAAAACGTCTAGTCTTGATCTAAGCACGATATCATATCGGACATTCATTTTTTTTTCATATTCATTTTTAATTTTATTACAATTATATATCTTGTATAACATAGAATAGTACCTTCTTAAGTAATTGTCTTCTTTTGCCCCTTGACTTGAGGCTACTTTACTTTCAAATTCTAAACATTTAGACTCAAAAACTTCATCAAATTTTTCAACATTTAAAACTCTTGGTTGATATAATTCATATAATTCTTCCAAAGAGCCTTCGTCTTTATATCTATGAGATAAATAAAAATTTTCATTTGTATTATTAAATTTCCAAGTATCAATAAATATATCACAATTGTAATGATCTAAAATATAAGTTTTTAAGCTTGGATAAGAACTTTTAAACATCCTTGGCTGACCAGATAAGCATATGGCAACTTTCATATTATCTAATAATATCTATACTAAATGAAGTATCTTTTCTTGGTATTTTGTTTTCATTAATTATCCAATCATATAATATCTCTTCTGGACCAAATCTTCTATATTTATTTAATATTAAAGACAGGTTCAAGTATAGATCGCTATATTTATCCATTGTTTCTGAATCTGAATATGCAAATATGTCATCTAAATTTGAATTATTTTCACGTTTATTATAGAGTATATTTTTGTTTATGTTTAAGTCTATATTACCATTGATTAACAAATTTGATCTATAACGAATAGCTATGTCATATTTAAAATTATTAATCTTTTCATAATCTTTTTTAAGTTTGTTGGCTTTATAGATTTTATAAAACATTGGTGTAGAATGCAGAATACCATCTTTAATTAATCTGTTATACTCTTCATTTAAACCTTCAGTTGTAAAATTTTTTAATAAAAATTGTCCTTTAATTTGATTGAAGTTCTCTACTTCGATTTTTATTGGATCAAGTTCTGAAAGGTCTTCTGTGTCGATTAAATTTGATATCGTTTCATTTTCATTAGTCCATGAATATTTGGGCTCATAAATATCCCATATACTAAAAAAAACATCTACCTGATGATCTTTTCTTAATGAAAGGATTTTTTCTTTAAAGTTCTCTAATAAATTAGAAAAATTCCTAAGATGTCCAGAAAAACAAATTGCTACTTTCACTGGCTAATTTACTTTTTGGCATTAAAATATATCCAATTTGGATGACTATCTCCAGGTCCAGTTTTTGCAATTGTATATTTAAAATTTTTAAATCCAATTTCCATCAAGTCTTTTTCTAATTGCTCTGGAGAAGTCACTCTAGTATCACATGCGCTATTCGTCCCAAGTGCATTATAAAAATTATCATAATAATCTACGGCATTATGAGTTCTATTACCATACCCCATTTGGGCTGTAAAAATTCCATCATTTTTTAATATCCTATGAAATTCTTTAAAGTAAGATTTTCTAATATCATAAACACAGATATGCTGCAAAGCTATAGTACTCATAACAACATCATAGACATTGGAATCGATGCATTGTAAATCTACTCCATTGTTTGTATATAAATTGATATCTGTAATTCCATTGTTTGAGGTGTAGGATTTTGCTTTTTCTATATTGACTGGGCTAATATCAACTCCATCAAGTCTCTTGAAGAAATCTTTATATTTAACTAAATTTCTTCCAGGGCCACACCCAAAATCTATCGCTATCTTTTCAGATGGATCTGCTATTTCAGTAAATAATAAATGATAATCTTCCCAAACATTATGAGCGTCAAATCCTCCTACTACTGGATCTCTATTGCTTTCGGACCATGTTTGAGCCTCTGCATCATATTGGCTCAATTGCATTTTTGTGTATTTATTATTTTTATCAATCATATATAAATTATCTAATAATATCCCAAGAATATCCAATAAATTCATGTGATATATTTTTTGTAATATACCATTTTAAAAAATCTTCTGGCCGTAGAAGCTGATTGGTGGAAATAAAGTCATCAATATATAAATATGCATTGCTATATATGTCCATAGATTCGCTATCTCCAAAAGCGAATCCATCTCCAAATCCAGATCCAGATGGATTATCTATATAAATATTATTTTTTTTAAGATTTTGCATATTAAAATTAATAGGATAATGTCCTAAAAAATCAGTTCTTAATCTAAATACTAGATCGTATTTTTTATTAGTAATTTTTTCGTGTTTTATTTTTAACAAATTGCAATTCATTATTTGATAAAACATAGACAATACATTATATGTTCTTATGCCTGCTGCCACTTCATTTTCATAAAATGCTAACCTTTTATTTTCATAAAAATCTATAAATTTATTTAATAATTTAGGTGCAAAAGAAATATCCTTTATGTTTGAAAAATCATTAAATTGTTGATCTTGCCATGTTGATACAAATATATCTATTTGATCTTCTGGAAATTGATTAATTATATTTTCACGTATACTTTGCATACCTTTGTCATAAGATCTTATTAAACCAGAAATACATATTGCTATTTTCATTTATGATTCTCAAGAAAATAATTTAAATCTTCTGGAGTACCAATACCCCACATTTTATTATTTTCAATTTTAAATACTTTTACTTTTTTACCATCTGCTATCGCTTGATTGAACACTGGGCATACATAGAATTCGTTATTTACTCTTATATTTTTTTGAATCATTTGTTCGGCATATTTAACATAGTCCGAACCTTTCCTCCAGAAATATACTCCTACAGTTGCAAGATTACTTATGGGTTTCTTTTCAGCCACTTCACAAACAAAACCGTTTTCATTTAATTTTGCATAGCTCCATTTTGGATGAGTAGACTCAAAAACTAAAATACCAGCATCTATATTATCTGCTAGCATAGAATACATAAATTCGGTGCTATCCCAATTTAGGTACTGATCTGAATTGGCTATTAATAGTGGTTGGTCATTATTAATAAATTCTTTTGCTAGTAAAGTCGTGCAAGCTGCTCCTTCTGTTAGCTCTTTAGTAATAGATATATTGCAATTTGGTGATATAAGATTTAAGGTGTCCTTTAATGAAAATTTTTCATAGTGATCTTTTTGGACTATAAAGACATGTTCAGCGTCTATATTTAAAGAATCAACTACTACTTCAATCATTGGCTTTCCTCTTACTTCAATTAATGGTTTAGGGAATGTATAGCCAGCCTTCTCAAATCGAGTTCCTGCACCCGCCATTGGAATTAATACTTTCATTTTACCACCTTGCCATTTTTGTTTAGTATTAATGATATTGTTGTTAGCTTTATTAATTGAGTCTATTATCTTTTCATAAGTAACGTCTGAAGTATTCATAACTCCACATAAAAACGCTCCAGAAGCTAAAGCAGCTTTTCTTCCAACATAAGAGTCTTCTATAATCAAACACTCTTTAGGATCAAATCCAGAGTCGATCATACATTTTAAATATATTTCAGTTTTTGGCTTTGGATTTTTAACATCTTCATTTGAAAAATATCCATCAATAAATTCAAGAAAACCTTTTCTAAGCAAAGACATTTTTACTGTTTCTCTAATTGAATTAGATGCTACATATATTTTGTAGCCATCTTCTTTTAGTTTAACTAAGACTTGCCTGAGTCTTTCGTCAAAAGTGAATTCAAAATCTATTATTTGTTTAGTGTATTTTTGCTTATCATTCCATATAGTTGAGTATGATTCTTTAGGAAGGTTTTTATATTTAGTTAATAATTCAAGTTTTTTATTGGTTGGTAGTCCATCATATGTGGATAAATGCTCTTCTTTATTGATTATGAATTTTTGATTTACGCTAGATAAAGCTCTATTTAAAGCTTCATAATGTAGTTCTCTTGCGTCGATTAGAACTCCGTCCAAATCAAATATAATTAATTTAATCATTTTTCCACGATGGACTACTGACAAATGATTGACCTTCTCCAACTATATATCCATTAATTCCTGCGCCATTGATATGATTAGCAACACTTGGTTTAACATTTAGAAGAGCAGCATATTTATTTGTATCTATATTATTCTTTTGAGCCCATTTAGTCCATAGCCAAGATGCTCCATGACTCATCATACCATCATTTAAACATCTCTTTACTTTATGTTTATCTGTTACAACATTTATCCATTTTTCAAATTCTATTGGAAATTCATTTCTAATTTGCTTCATTTTAGACCAATTAAAGTACATTGTGCCACATGAATTGGATACTAATTCTAATTGTTTTTTACCAAATTTTGTTTCAATATCAAATGGTTTATACATTATATCTCTATTTAAATTATCTTCGCCACAATCATTTACTATGATTTCTCTAAATATTTTTTCTGTTTTCTCTTTTACGTAAAAATCTGGATTATCATAACCACTAAACGCTAAACAATTTTGTCCATATTCATTGTTTTCAAATATATCAAAAACTAAATCTAATCCATTCTTGCCAAAGACATAGTCGCTTTCAATAAAAAATACATATTTTGGATCATAGGCTATTGCCATTCTTATTCCTAATTCGGCAGTATTTCCATATTCAAGATTCTTATTTAAAGATAAAAAGTCTATAGTTGTTGCTTTTGAATTGATCGAATTATTCAAAGTAATATGAAACAAATTCTCTTTAAGTTGTGGCTGAGATCCATCATCTATAACCAATACTCTATCTGGTTTGGTTTCATTGTTCTTAAACAATGTTTCTAAACACTCCTTCAAGATATTTTGACGATTATGAGTATATATTATGTATAGAGAGTTGATCATATATTTAAATAGCTTTTAGTTATTCCTATATCTTGATTATATACATTATAATGATCATTATCCAAATAAAGCCAATCAAATCCATCTATGTGAAATTTTTTACTTTGAGGTATTCTTATAGATCCTGTGCTTAATTTATCTTCTGAAATAGGCTGATTTATAATAATTTTTTTAATTACATTTGGATAGCAATTAGCTAAATGCATCATGCCGCTATTTACGCCTATAAATATTTCACTTTTTGCTATGATTTCAGCTGTATCTTTTATTGGTAGTCCAAGTTTATTAATGCAATCATTTATAATCTTGTCTGAATTTCCTCCTATTTGATATATTGTATATGTTTTATATTTATTTAAAATATAGTCAATGACTTCTTGTGGAATTTCTTGATTAAAAGATCTCCCAGACAAGTGAATACATATTGACTTTTCTTTGTTTATCTTTTCATGAATATATAGATTAGGCTTATTCAAGTAGACGTTTAATTTAAACTTGCCAAAATAATTAATTTTAGCAACTATGTTCTCAAATAATATATTATCCAATTCTATGTTAGAGTCTGGTAAATTTATAGCTATATCTGGTTGAATGTCTCTTTGTACATATGGGTTGTTATCAAAAATCCAGTATTTATCCATATCAATAACTTTATTTTTAAAATTAAGGTAAAAATTCTCTGGAAAAGATGAAAAAACTATACTATCTCCAATATGATGACGTCCGTTATTTAGTCCAAAGATCCCAATTTTTTTTGTATAAAAATCTTCCATTATCGTTGAGTTTTTTGTTCTGAGGTATGATGATTAAAGAATTTTGATTGTAATTTATTTTTGAGTGTCCATCTTTTATAATTTAAATCATCTACATATTTTGCAGTAATATCACCAGTTTTAATTAGGTCTATGGACTCCCATATCATTTTGTTTGCTTCGTATAACTCTTTGTATTCTTCTGAATTTAAAATTTGATTAAATAATTCAAAATCTATTTGATTGGATAAAGATGCTTTCTGGTGATCAAAATTGTTTAAAGAAATTTTATCATTTAACTTGTTCAGCTTGACTTCAAGAATAGATAAAAAATCTATTGCATAACCAACGTCAACTTCTAACATAATTTTCATTGTTAATCTTTATGAAATATAGGTTTTGGTAAATTATATTTCAAATAGAATTCTTCATTTAATTCAAGTTTATTGGATTTTTCATTCCATTCGTAACTGCAATGTCCATAATGAATTTTTTGAAATTCTATTTTTCTTTTCAAATAGTCTTTTGATCCTACCCAAGACAAGTGTTTAACAAATGCTATATTTCTTGGTATAATTATACAAGATGTATCGTCTGCTTTTTTACCATCATTAAATAAGATTTCATTATCGTAATAAAATTGTTTAATTCCACCGTTTAATTTATTATTCCATATTCTCGGTGCAATAAAATCATCTACATAGCTAGAGTTATCAATCACATAATTTTTAAAATTTATCTTAAAGAAACTTATAAAGTTCTCTCTTGTGATAAAATCGCAAATATCAATAATATTTTTTTCTGTATATATTTCATCTTGAAGATCTAATAGCAAGAGATAATCTATATCTTTAGCTAAAAGAAATGGTAATGTTGAATTTCTTATATCTTTTTCAAATGTCGGAGTTTCTAGAAAAATAAATTGATCAATTAAATTTTTATCAAGATACGCTTCAAGTTTTTCTATAGTGTCGTCTGTTGATTTAATTGGAAAACCAAGTTTTTCAGTTTCTGGAAACAGACCATGCGAAACAGATATAATAATATTATTATGTTTTTTATTAAAATCAATCCAAGGCTTTAGTACTTTATCTAAATGTTCCGAGCATTGATAACCAATAGCTGATATTCCTATCTTGGGTAAATTCATTAGTATTTTAAATAGAATATATCTTTCCAAGAGTTATATCCATTTTTTAGTAAATTTAAAAGTATTTTTCTGTCAACTAGTAAAGTTTCTGGATGGTTAATGTTATTAACCACTAATCCTGTTATATCATTATACTCTGTGTTAATATCAATACATTCATCATAATCCTCTTTCCATCTTGCAATCCATGGGATTTTATTAAATTGTGGGTCAAGAACTAATCTTGGTATGCCAATTTGGTAAGCTATATGACTAGGTCCGTTACAAGTAAATATTCCGTATTTGCTTTTAGTTAATACGTCTAGAGATTTTTCAAATTGTGGATTATCATCTATCCATACATTAGATGGCAATTCAACACTAAAATTTCCAGTATAATCTAACTCCTTATCCCAAGTTTTAATTTTAGGAAAATATATAGTATAGTTTGGAATATGTTCAGCTAATGATCTTAATAGTAAAGGTATATTATGATACATATATCCTTTTGTTGTAGTTGATAATCCGCAATATATTATATTTTCTTTAGTATTGAAAAGATGGCTTAATATTCTCGTCTTTTTAATTAATTGTGGATTGAGTCCATAATCGTTATATTTAAATGCAAGAGGATTCCTAAAAAGCAAGTCTGGAACATTATAAGTGATATTGTCGCTATTATGTATAGATGCTATTTCTTTGATATAATCTTGATTATGAAGTAGTGCATTATCGTTTGCATATTTTTGATCTATTTGATTTAACTCAAGTTCATTAGAGAATATATGGTATAATGGTTTATATATTTGATCCCTTGTGGAAATCAAGGTAGTGTGTTTGATTTGTTTTTGCCTTAAAAGGTGAGATATTTGTAAAGAAAGAATACAGTCTCCTAGACCATGCCCACCAATGTTTATTAATTGAGAATCCACCTAAATATTTTAGGTCAATTTTATGAAAAAGTCAATAAATATTTAAACTAAAGTCAAAAGATATTTTAATTGATTCAAAGAGCCAAGAATTTCATCTCTAATATTTAATAAATCTGAGTCTACGGATTTATCTAACATATCATTCAATCCAATCAAAAATCCTATATACTTATCTGTAAGAGCTATAAAATCTGTGTCTTTATAATTGGCAAGAGTAATATTAAAAGTATTAGCAGCGATTACTCTACCATATTTACCCATATATGTTTCAATAAACTCATCGGTATTTTCCATTAAACTACTTACTATTTCATCAAATGATTTGTGTTGTGAAAATGAGGTAGTTTGCCAATGTAAAATTTTATATTGGTGTTGCATTTGCATGAAAGTTGTTTGAATTAATTCGCCCTTGCCATCTACTTCTGCTTTAATTTCTGAGGCTTTTACTTCTTGTTCTTTTGGTTCTTCAACTTTGACTTCATTTACAACTTCTGCTGGTGCAGTAACTGCTGTATGAACTGGTTCAGCAACTGGGGCTTCTACTTTAATTTCAGCTACTGGAGTTGGAGTTTCAATTTTTTGCTCAACTACTGGTTCTACTTTAACTTGTTTGCTTGCTTCTTCTTGAGCTTTTTTCTCTTTAATTTCTTTGATCTTATCTGAGAAATCAATTTCAATGCCATCTCTGTCTGCTGCTTTACTTTTCTTTTTAGGATTACTATAAGTATTTAAACAAATTGCGACTTGTTGCTTGTTTGGCATTTTAGGATTATCTTTATTGATTTTGTGCATGCAACGACCCATATAGTCATTTTGTTTTTCGTTATCCTTGGGCTGGGGAATCGGCATGTATGTTATTACACATATTTTAATCTAGTGTAAGAAAGAATATGACCTTTTCTAGTGGATTAATTTGTTTTGGTATATTAGTTTATATCTTTTATCTTATTGAAAGATTAAAGTAAAATTATTATACTTATGTTGGTTTTTTAATTTTAAATACTGTAGGTATATTTCTATAAATATTTGTTACTTGCTCTTGCGATAGTTCAATATCCCAAATACCAACTTCATCTATAGTTGCATCTATTGGGTAATTTGGAATTGCTCCTTCGTTATAAAAATTAGAAAGTGAAAAATAAGTCCAACTATTATTTGCTGGAGTAACATAAGTCACTGATCCAGCAAGAGCTCCATTAATATATAATTTCATATCATTAGGAGTAAATACAGATACAAGGTGATACCAAGTATCTAAATTTGGTGCTATAGTTATAAGTATATTACTTGGATCGCTTTGGCTATTATAAATTCCAAAAAAATTATTACCATTATTTATAAATAAAGTCACAGCATCTGTGGTAGAGTTTGGTGCACCAATTCCCCAAATAGCTTTTGCGTCATTAGGATTATAAGAATTTAATTTAACCCAACAAGATATAGAAAAAGTAGAACCAACTGAAATATTTGAATTTTTTAAAAATTTACTAGTAGTTCCATCAAAACTTGCAGCATTTCCTATTTTACCAATTGTATTTGAAACAGACCCATCTCCTTCAGATAAAGTATATCCACCATTTGTTGCATCTATTCTATTTCCAGAGCTTTCTTCTAAATGCCAAAATGCAATTGGATTATATAGTAATTCTCCTGTACCGCCTTTTTTAATTATTAAACTAGGATCTCTTTTAACTATAAAAGCCATAAATTAGATTACACTAGTCATCCAAATAGGTTTTTATATCTTTTATTAGCTTTTTTCTCTTGTTGAGTTCTAAAAGTGTTATTAACGTAGCTAGTGATATTGGAAAAGCAAACCTAAGAAAGAATTGAAGGTGATCTTCCTTACTTAATAAATCAAAGTAATTAATATAAAGGTCACTTAGCCCCCAAAGCGTAAAAAGTATCGCAGGAATGAAAGTAATAAAGAAAAACTTATCATAAGTTTTTAAATCAGCCCACCAGTTTTTTATTTTAAGTAGCATACATAGACTTACACAACATTAGATTGGAGTTGCTTCTTTAGGGTTTGGCATGGAGTTAACTGGTGGTATAAGTTGAGGATTAATTTGTGGAGATGAAGGTGGTGTGGAGTTGCTTGTTGCGTTTTCAGTTCCGCTTGCTGTATCAATATCTGGAACACTAATACTATCTGTTCGATTTGCTACTATATCATTTATTTCGCTAGCGAAAGACATGCCTTGAGCTTTTGCAGTTTCTTGTGCGCTGGCGACACCTTTAATTAAAGCGTCATTAGCAAGTGGCGCTAATCCTTTTTCATTAAATAAA
>Ga0214921_10002401_pt1 | contig 30537 bp, 31 predicted proteins | sample LL1505_MetaG_FD_177992 | JGI IMG/M metagenome (GOLD analysis project Ga0214921, IMG submission 177992) | Freshwater microbial communities from Lake Lanier, Atlanta, Georgia, United States - LL-1505 | ecosystem: Environmental > Aquatic > Freshwater > Lake | place: USA: Georgia | collected...
TTCCTAACAACGCCCCATGGCGCGGTGGGTACCTTGATGATGAGTACGCCGGCAAGTACGAGATGTGGCTGCTCGGATGGACCGGCGACTGGGCCGGCCCGGACAACTTCTTGAAGACGGCCTTCTTCGGGTACGTCGGCGGGGAGCCATCCACCGAGTTCGCCTACAAGAACGATGCACTCGAGGCCGCGATGAACGCTGCGCTTGCAGCGGGCACCGAGGCAGAGGCGAAGACACAGTGGGAGCTGGCGCAGGACTTGATCCGCGCTGACATGCCAACCGTGCCTGTTGCCAACTCGAAGCCGCAGGCAGCAGCCTCAATCGACCTGAAGGGCTTCATCGGCTCTGCAGGCCTGAACGAGCCGCTCAACCTGGTCTGGCTCGACCGACCGTAACTGAGTAAGGCGTCGCCCTCGGGCGTCGCCCACTCGCTCTAACGAGAGCGTCTGTCGCCGCTCCCTTGGCCGTGAGGCTGAGGGGGCGGCGACGGTGTTTCGCCCCTAGAATGCCCCGATGGGGAGATACATCGTTCGCCGCTTGCTCGCCGCGATCCCGGTGTTGATCGGCCTCTCCATCCTGCTGTTTGCCTACATTCGTATCCTGCCTGGTGACCCTTGCGTTGCCATCCTTGGGCAGCATCGCACCCCCGAGGCGTGTGCCGCGCTACGCGCCAACCTTGGCCTCGATCTGCCGCTCTGGCAGCAGTACATCTCGTACCTACTGAAGACACTCTCGGGTGACCTTGGCGCCAGCGTGGTGAATTCGCAGCCATTTGTGGCCGAGTTCCTCACCCGCTTCCCTGGGACCATTGAGCTCACCGCTGGTGCACTGATCTTCTCGATCGGCGTGGGTATTCCGCTCGGTCGCCTCGCCGCCCGCAAGGTCGGCGGGTGGGTCGACGGCCTGATCACTGGGGTCAGCCTCTTTGGTGTGAGCATTCCGGTCTTCGTACTTGGCCTCGCTCTCGTGGTCATCTTCGGCGTGATCTTGGGCTGGCTCCCCACGCAGGGCCGCATTGACGCACGAGCGCGCTTTGACGCCACGTCGGGCATCTTGCTGATCGACACGCTCTTCGCTGGGCGACTCGATCTCTTTGTTGATGTGGTTCGCCACCTAATCCTTCCATCAATTGCGCTCGGGTCGATCCCGCTCGCGATCATTGCGCGCATCACCCGCGCTTCGGTCATTGAGGTTGCCAACGAGGATTACGTGCGCACCGCCCGATCAAAGGGCCTCAAAGAGAAGACCGTCGATAACCGCCATGTCATGCGCAACGCCTGGCTTCCCGTAACCACCGTCGTCGGCCTCCAGGTCGGCGGGCTGCTTGGTGGCGCCGTGCTCACCGAGACGGTGTTTGTGTGGAACGGCGTTGGCCGCTGGGTTGTTGACGCTATTGAGAACCATGACTACCCCATTGTTCAGTCAACGATCTTGGTATTTGCGCTCATATTCCTAGTTGTCAATCTGGTTGTTGATGTGGGCTACGCCCTGCTGAATCCGAAGATCCGATACCAATGATGTTCCGTGCCGCTCTTGTAGATCCGCAGATTGCGCGGGCGTCGCGTGGGCTCTGGGGCGACGCCGCTCGCCGGCTGCGCCGCAACCGCCCGGCACTCGTCGGCCTCTTCTGCATCGTGCTCTTCGCGCTGGCCGCCATCCTTGCGCCGTTTATCTCGCCGTTTGACCCGTATGCCATGAACGGCAGCAGCCTCGACGCTCCGTCACTGACGCATCTCTTTGGCACGGACCTGCTTGGGCGCGACATCTTCTCGCGTGTGCTCTACGGAGCGCAGATCAGCCTCTTCGTGGGGGTTGGCGCCGTGGTTCTGGCGCTTGTCATTGGTGGTGTTCTCGGGGCAATTGCTGGCGGGTTCGGCGGTCGGATCGACGGCGTGATCATGCGCGCCACTGACGTCTTTCTCTCCATTCCAAGCATCTTGCTGGCGATCGGTATCGTCACGGCCCTCGGCCGCGGCATGGTGCAGCTGATGTTCGCCATTGCGGTGAGCTACGCGCCGACCTTTGCGCGTCTGCTTCGCGGCTCGCTCCTTGCGCTGCGCGAGGCGGACTATGTGGTCGCGGCTCGTACCATTGGCGCCTCACGGATGCGCATTCTGATTCGGCACATGCTGCCCAACGCGCTGACGCCGCTCATCGTTCAAGCCACGTTGGTGCTCGCGACCGCCATCATCGATATCGCTGGCCTTGGCTTCCTTGGACTTGGGCCGGCCGATCCACGGACGCCAGAGTGGGGGACGATGCTCGTTGACGCACGTCGCTTCATGCAGACCGCTCCGCACATCGTCGTCTTTATTGGTGGTGCAATCGTCATCTCAGCGATCGGATTCAACTTGCTAGGAGACGGGCTGCGCGAGTCGCTTGACCCGAAGCTGAAGCGATGAGCGACCAGCATCTTCTCGAGGTTCGCGACCTGGTGGTGCGCTTCCGCACCCACGACGGCGCGGTCCACGCCGTGAACGGCGTCTCCTTTGACCTGGCTGCCGGCGAGACACTCGGCGTTGCGGGTGAGTCAGGCTGCGGCAAGAGTGTGACGAACCTCGCGATCGTTGGTCTGCTGCCGAAGCCTGCTGGTCGGGTTGAGGGTGGCAGCGTGAAGCTCGAGGGTCGCGAACTCACCACGCTCAAGGAAGAGGAGCTGCGCCAGGTGCGCGGCAGTGAGATCGCCATGATCTTCCAAGACCCGATGACATCGCTCAACCCAGTGCTGCGAATTGAAGAGCAGCTAATTGAAACCATTCAGGCACATCGCGAGGTGACGAAGGAGGCGGCGCGAACACGCGCGATTGAACTGCTCGCCGCCGTCGGCGTTGCGAACCCTGAGTCGCGCCTGCGCAGCTACCCGCACGAGTTTTCGGGCGGCATGCGTCAACGCGTGATGATCGCCATGGCCCTCGCTCTCGAGCCACGCGTGCTGATTGCCGACGAGCCAACCACCGCGCTCGATGTGACCATTCAGGCGCAGGTCCTCGACCTGCTTCGCCGCCTTACAGAGGAGCGCGGCACGGCAACGATTCTGGTGACCCACGACCTTGGCGTGCTTGCGGGCATGGCCGACCGCGTCAACGTGATGTACGCCGGCGCGGTGATTGAATCGGGGACCACCGATGACCTTTTCGCCAACCCACGCCATCCGTACACCGTGGGGTTGCTGCGCTCCATTCCGCGACTCGACGGCGAGACGGGGGGCAAGCTGGTGCCGATCGAAGGTCGACCACCGGATCTTATTGAGGCGCCAGTCGGCTGTTCGTTCTATGCGCGCTGCGCCTGGCGCACCGATCGCTGCGCCACCGAAACGCCTGCCCTGCTGCCAATTGATGGCGGCAAGGGCCCGATCGTGACGAGCGGACCAGCCGCAACGCACGTTGCCGCCTGCTTTAATCCAGTCGCCCCTGCAGAGGTGGCTGAAGGACGCCCACTGCCACGCTCAGGAGGTGCCGCACGATGAGCCGCGAGCCACTGTTGACGGTGAACGATCTTGCGGTGCGATTCCCCATTCGTGAGGGCTTGATTCGCGAGCGCACCGTTGCCGAGGTACGCGCCGTTGATGGCGTCTCGTTTGAGGTCGCAAAGGGGGAGATCCTCGGCCTTGTTGGTGAGTCGGGCTGCGGCAAGAGCACCGTCGCGCGCGCAATCACCCGCGTGGTGAAGCCCAGTGCAGGCACTATAGATTTTGACGGTCATAACCTCGCCACGGCTGAGGGGAGTGAGCTGCACGACCTGCGCCGCCGCGTACAGATGATCTTCCAAGATCCGTACGCATCTCTCAACCCACGAATGACCGTCGGCGCGATCCTGCGCGAGCCAGCCGACATCTACAACGTTGGTACGAGCAGCGAGCGACGGGAACGCGTCTCAGAACTACTGGAGCTTGTTGGTCTTGATCCACGTTTTGCGGAGCGCTACCCCCATGAGTTCTCTGGCGGACAGCGCCAGCGTATTGGTGTTGCGCGAGCGCTCGCTTTGAACCCTGACCTTGTGGTTGCCGACGAGCCGGTGAGTGCGCTCGACGTGAGCGTGCAGGCGCAGATCCTGAACCTGCTCGGCGAGCTGCGTCAGCGACTTGGACTTGCCTACCTCTTTATTGCACACGACCTTTCGGTGGTGCGCCACATCAGCGATCGCACAGCGGTGATGTATCTCGGCAAGATCGTGGAGGTCGCACCTTCTGCAGAGCTGAACAGCGCGCCGGTGCACCCGTACTCGATCGCACTCCTCTCCGCGGTGCCGATCCCCGACCCGGCGATTGAGAAGAAGCGCAAGCGCATCATCTTGAAGGGGGATGTGCCATCGCCATCGAATCCGCCGAGCGGCTGCGCCTTCCAGACGCGCTGCTGGCTTAAGGAGAAGCTTGGGAACCCAGAGCGCTGTAGCACCGATTCGCCAGCGCTTGTGCAGGTGTCGACCGGCCACCAGGTCGCCTGCCACTTCCCCGACAAGGCGTAGAGCGGAAGAACGTTTAGCGGTTCCGTTCGCTGCGAACGAAGAGGAAGGTACCAACGGAGAGCATCACCACGGTTGCGATCACGATGACGCCGGCCGTCCAGGTTGGGTCACCGAGCACCGCTGGATTCGGGTAGCCGTAGTAGGCGCCGCGAATGAGGTCCACGGCGTAGCGCAGCGGTGCGATGTGGCTGACGATGTCGAGGTACCACGGCAGATTGCGGATTGGATTGAAGGCACCAGCGAGGAAGAACTGCGGCAGGAAGATGAACGGGAAGAGCAGGTTCGCTGAGCGCTGGTTTGGCAGCAGGCTCACGATCAGTGCGCCGAACGAGGCGCCGAACAGGGCAACCAAGATGAGCGCCGGAATGATGGCGAAGACCTGCGCCAGGGTGAGTGGAATGCCGAGCACAATACCGAAGGCCATAACGGTGAACGCCTGTGGGAAGGCGACGAGCGACTCGCCAAGGATCTTGCCGGCGAGGATGGTTCGGCGGCCAATTGGAGCGACGAAGATCTCCTGGCTGAAGTCGTTCTCGCGGTCTTCAAGGATGGAGACGAGTCCGAGCGCCGAAGACTGCCAGACACCCTGCGCCAGCTGCCCCGCAAAGATGAATGGGAGCAGGTCGATACCAGGCGACTGGAAATTCGAGGCGAAGGCCCCGCCAAGGACGCCAATGAAGAGGGCGGGGAAGACGAGGCCGCCGACGAGGCGGATCGGGTCGCGTAGGAGCTTGGTGACATCGCGCGCGGCAATCGCAGCTGCCGCTGCCGCCTCACGGCGAAGGCTGAATCGCGAAGTGGCGTTGTATGTAGTTGGTGTGTTCATCGGCGGAACCCCCGTCGCGGTGCGTCATCTAGTGGCGACTCCTCGCGGTCATCGGCGGTGGCGGCGACGATCTTCAGGTAGGCATCCTCAAGACTTGGGCTGCGTACTTCGAACCGGGTGAGGGGCATCTTCAAGTCGCGGAGCAGTGCGTGAGCCGACTCGGCACCCTTCACCTCAACGGCGAATCCGGCGGAGATCACCTGCGGGGAGTGCCCGAGTCGCTCGATCTCTGCGCCAAGCGCCACACGATCCGCGGCTTCCAGCTCGACGCGAGTCACGCCAGTGCCAACGCGAAGTTCGGCTGGTGTGCCGTTCGCCACGATCTTGCCGCGATCGATGATGCAGACCTGATCGGCAATCTCAACCTCATCGAGGTAGTGCGTGGTGAGCACCATCGTGGTGCCTTCGCTGCGACGAATCGCATCGAGGTAGCCGGCGACTGATCGACGCGACTCCGGGTCGAGACCGACGGTCGGCTCGTCGAGGAAGAGCACCTGTGGCTTATGGAGAAGCGAGCGCGCGATCTCGAGCTTGCGGCGCATGCCACCGGAATACTTGGAGATCTTCTTGAAGAGGTCATCGCGGTCGAGCCCAACCAACGCGCCGAGTTCCACGACGCGGTCACGGTACTCCTGTGGCATCAGGCTGAACGAGGGGCGATAAGCGTACGCGCCGTAGAGGGCGGCGTGGAAGCGGCAATTCTCCTCGCCGGTCAAGGCGCGGTCGAGCGACGGCTTCTGGAAGATGATGCCGACGCGGCGGCGGACCTCCGACTGGTCGTGGGCCAGGTCGGCGCCAGCGATCTGCACGCTCCCCGAGGTCGCGGCAAGGGTGGTGGTCAGGATGCTGATCGTGGTGGTCTTCCCCGCGCCGTTTGGTCCGAGGAGGGCGAAGAGGGAGCCCTGCTCGACTGAGAAGGAGACGCCATCGACCGCGTTGCGGTCGGCGCCCTTGTAGCGCTTGACGAGATCCGAGACGACGATTGCAGGCGTACCAGACATGGTCGCAATCCTACTCCTCTCAGGGTAGGCTCGCAGTATGAGCAGCCTCCCCGCGTTGATCCGCCTCGCGCACCCGCTCCCGACGGCCCTGAACGCCGCGGTCGCAGCGGGCCTCACCGCTGCAGCCGGTGGGAGCTCTGACCAAGCGTTGCTGGCAGTGATCACCATGCTCGGCGTACACACCTCAATTGGAGCGCTCAACGATCTGCTCGATCGCCGCACCGATCTCGGGCGAGCGGAGAAGCCACTGGCCACAGGTGAGGTGAGCGAACGAACGGCCCGAACGGTGATCGCAACCGGTGCGGCCATTGGTCTCGGCGCTGCGAGCATGCTGGGGGCGCTGAGCCTGCAGATTGCGACGCTCGGAGCAACGTTGGGGTACCTCTACGACGTAGGCCTTAAACGAACCTGGGCCTCGCTCTTGCCCTTCGCGTGCGGCGTTGCACTCATTCCACTCTTTGCGTGGAGCGCTGCAGGTCATGAGCCACCTCTTCATATTCTGCTGTTGAGTGTTGCGGCGATCCCAGGAGGCAGCGCCTTGGCGTTACAAAATGCGCTCGCAGATTTCAGCCTTGATGCCGCGGCCGGCACCCGAGGCGTTGTGGTGCGCATTGGTGAGCGATCGGCGCGTGTGGCAGCTGCGGCGCTGCATCTTGTTGCGTGGTTGATCGTTGGCGGTAGCGGGGCGGCGCCACTGCCAGCACAACTGATGGGCGCGGCGCTTCTTGTCACAGGCCTCGCGCTGGGCTGGGGCTCAACGCCGCAGACCCGTCGGCGTGGTTGGGAGATCAGCGCGCTCGGTCTCGCCTGCTGCGCCTTCGGACTCGCGCTCTCTCAGTAGCGAACGCTGCCTCACATTCAACTCGACCGCGTGTCAGGATGCACCCATGGGATTCCGCCTCTTCCGCCGCATTCGCATCGCCCCTGGCCTGAGCGTCAACCTTAGTAAGGGTGGCCTCTCGCTCTCCGGTGGGGTTCGCGGCGCCCGCGTCACCGTTGGTCGTCGTGGGGTTCGCGGCACCGTCGGCGCTCCAGGAACAGGCATCTCCTACACCGAGACGTCTGGTGGCGGCGGCGCAGGCTCGAGCACCCCAGCGCAAGGTGGCGGGATTGGCTGCGGCACGATCCTTGTTCTCCTCTTCGTGCTTGGCTTCGTCGTGAATCAGTGCTCGCCGAGCAACGGCAGTTGGCGCCAGTCGGCGGATCCAACCCAAGAACCAACCCCTTCTGCATCACCCACCGCAGATACGAGCGTGCCGATCGCACTCTCGGTCGCAGGGCTCCCAGCCGTGAAACGCGGTGGTGCCGTCAACCTTGAAATACGTGCCGCGTACGGATCGACATGCGAGGTAGGCGTGCCGCTTGCTGCACGCACAGGCGACGCACCGGCCGCGATAGAGCTTCCCGAGAGTGGCACCGCTACGGTTGCGTGGAAGGCCGGCGCGAAGGCGGCGAGTTCCGTCATCACGGTGGTGTGCACGCTCGGTGAGGAGCGGGAGGCGATTGAGATGACACTGGTGGTCAGGTAGCGCGACTCGCCCTGGAGAGCGCATACTGCGGGTAGACATCCTCCACGGGGGGGTAGCTCAGTTGGTTAGAGCTCCGAGCTTATATCTCGGCGGTCCCTGGTTCGATTCCAGGCCCCCCTACCAAACTAGGTTCCGCGCTTAGTTGCGCGCGCGCTTCGCGGTGCGGGTTCGACTCGTGCGCCGCGTGGGCGCCTTTGGCGTCTGCCCACCGATCACGCTGACTTCGCCATCTGCTTCAAGGATTGCCAACTTGATCTGCGTGAGTTCACCGATGCCAACGCGGCGTGCGGCGAGCGCCAGATCACTTGCGGTCATGTTTGCAGCGGCAAGTCCCCGGCGGAGCAGGTGTCCATTTCGCGCCAAGAGTATCGGCTCGCCCTCAATCCCTTGGCGGAGTCGCGGGAAGCGCATCTCGGCGATATGCAAGAGGCGCGCAACAATCAAGAGCGTTGCCGCGGCGACGATGCCGCCCAGCAAACTCGTGTCGGCGCCAACCATGGCGTTCTGCAGGGAGTTCGCCAATACAAGCAGCAACACAAGGTCAATGGTGCGAAGCTGCGCCGCCTCTCCGCGACCAAGGAGGCGCAGACCAACGAGCAGGAAGAGGTAGACGGCTACGGTGCGCAGAACGATCCCCAGCAGAAGTTCCATGCGCAGAGCATACTCTCCTCATGGCACGACCGATCGCCCTTATTACTGGAGCCTCATCGGGCATTGGTGAGCGCATTGCCCTGCTCTTGGCATCGAGCGGTCACGACCTTGTGTTGGTTGCACGTCGTGGTGATGAACTTGCCCGCGTCGCTGCCCTCGCTGCCGCCGCTGGTGCCGCGAGCGAGACGATCGTTGCCGACCTTTCACAAAGTGCCGACGTGGCGAAGGTCGAGGCCCGCATTCTGGACACCGCCCGACCAATTGAGATTCTGGTCAACAACGCCGGCTACGGCCGATTCGGCAAAATCACCGAACTTGATGGTGCTGGCGAAGCAAACGAAATCGCCGTTAATGTGACCGCCCTCACGCTGCTCTCAAGGACAGCACTGGCGACGATGGCACCACGAAAGAGTGGCGGCATTCTCAATGTCGCGTCACTCGCATCCTTCATTCCATTCCCAGGATTCACGACCTACGCCGCAACAAAGGCGTACGTACGGCACTTCTCGCTTGCGTTGCATGAGGAGGCGAAACAGTTTGGCGTGAAGGTGACCTGTGTTGCGCCTGGCTTTACGCCGACGGGATTCCAAGAGCGTGGCGGCCTCAGCCAGAGTTCGGGGGTGCCGAGTTTCTTGCTCACTTCTGCAGATACGGTTGCCCGTGCTGCGCTGGATGCGCTCCGTGATGGACGCGCTCTTGTGGTTCCGGGATTCATGAATGCGCTTTCAGCGCGCTTCTTGAGCCTGATGCCGAGCTTCCTGCTGCGCCGAATGGGCGCGATCGGCGCACGCTTCGTTCGTTAAGCGCGGAGGCTCCAGCGGGCCCCGGTCGGCTCATCTACGAGGTCAACACCTAATGCCTCAATTGCTGCGCGGAGCGCATCGGCATCGCTGAATCGGCGCTCGGCGCGGGCGGTTGCCCGAAGGGCGATGAGCTGCTCAACGGCAACGCTCACATCCAAGCCGGTAGTGGTGGCGGGCGCGGGAAGCGCCGCCTCGGTCGTCGCTACTGACACCCGTGGCGCGCCGGCGGCGGCGCCGAATCGTGCGACGAAGGTGGCCAGCGGCTCGGTTGCACCACTATGCATCGCGGTTTCGCCGATGCCTGGAATACGAATGGTGACGGCACCCTTGCCACCAACAGTGACGCTGTTTTCGCCAAGGTCGATGGTCAGAGCGGAGTGCTCGTCGATACCCAAGATAGCCGTGCCATCAGGGAGGGTGCGCTCCAGCTGCTGCAGACGGCCTTCGCCAATGAAGCAGCGAGAGGTGTCGTGCGTCGCGCCTTCGTTGTTGTTCCAGTGAGGAACGATCACAACAGCGAGACCGGTGAGCGCACCCATGATGTCGAGACCATCAAGCCAGACCGGGTTTGTACCCGCCTTGTAGATCTCGTAGACCGGGATTGTGCAGCGACCCGAAGCTGCTGCCGCAGCCGATGAAGTGATCAGGGTTGCGCCGTTCTGAATACGCGAGATGACCTGATCAACGATGGGCGTGCCGCCCCAACGGCGGAGTGCTCGTGACGGAGATCCTGGCCCTAGGAAGATCAGGTCGGCAGCGTTCAAACCGGCGATCGTTGGCGCAAGCGCCGAAGGGGCAAGGTCGGCGCCAGCGCGATCAGTCTCTGGAAGGCCAATAACTGTCGTTGGGATGCCGACCTTGGAGCGGAAGAAGACGGCGATCTTCTCGCCCATCTCGGCGCGGTTCGTTTGAAAGTCGTAGCTCCCGTCTAGGGCAACGAGTGAGGATGGAGTGCTGCGCTTCGGCAGGGAAGCAACGATGCTGCGATGCAGCGGCGCCATCGATGGGCCGATCTCGCCCGAACCGATCAGGACGATTCTTCCTTGAGTAGCTCCTGCCGTCATGGGGCCAGTATGGCGCAGCGGCGAGTACGATCAGGACATGGCAACCCTCTACCTCTCTGGCGGCGGACTCGGACGCTCGGCCTACGCATGGCCTGAGGCGCTGGAGTGGCTCGCCGCGCAGCCTGGCCCCCTACTGCTCGCCTCGATCGCCTCAGATGACGATCGGCAGGCGCGCACCCTGCAGCAGTTGCTTGCCACGGTTGGGCGAGAGGCAACGCTCATCAACCACCTGCCACAGGTGATCACCGAATCGACCACCCTCTTCTTGTGCGGTGGCGACGCGACGAGACTGCTTGATCAGCCAGAGCGCGTCCACGAACTTTCAGCGTCGCTGACCTTGCCCAACCTCACGATCGTCGCTGACTCTGCATCGGCGATGGCGCTCGGTCGGCGCGCGGCATCGTGCACCTGTGGTGGTCATGCCATTCGCGTGATCGATGGCATTGGCGCGCTTGGCGCATGGAGCGTTTTGGCGCACGCATCGGGCGGCAGCGACGAGCGACTTTCGGCCCTCGCCGATGCGGCGCTCCCGAATGGTGGTCCACGATTAGCGTTACCAACTGGCGCCGCTGTTGAAGTGATCGGTCTCGGATCGCGCACGTCTGGCGAGCCAGGCGGTCTCGACTTTAGAAGTGCACCCTGGTCACAAGCAAGTGCACACCGCAGCGACGCGCGCTAACCACAAGAACGCGCTACGGCGCGCGCTTATCAACGTAGCGACAACGCGCGCGAATCGGACAGCGCTCGCAATCTGGACGCAGCGCATCGCAGTGTCCGCGGCCGTGACGAATCAGCGCGACGTGTGCCTCGTACATGCGCGACGGTTCAACCAGGTCGAGCCAGGCATCATGCGCGAACTGCAGGCTCGCCTTTGGTGGTAGCAAGCCGATTCGCTTGGAGACGCGCTCCACATGCGTGTCGACCGGCATCAGCGGCACGCCGAAACAGAAGAGCATCACGATGGACGCGGTCTTCGGGCCGATCCCCGGGATGGCGGTGAGCCAGTTACGCGCCTCGATTGGTGTCATCGCCGTGAGGAATGTGAGGTCGTACGAGCCGCTCCGTTCACGCGTGGCGCGGAGTGCCGCCTTGATGCGCGGTGCCTTCTGTGCCGCTAGTCCGCCACTCTTAATCACTGCGGCGAGTGAGCGCACGGGGGCCGCCTCGACGGCCGCCCAATCTGGATAGCGTTCGCGCAGTGCGATAAAGGCCCGTTCCGCATTCGTGTCACTGGTGTTCTGGCTCAGGATCGTGGTGACCAGCTCGCTGATCGGGTCCATGCGCGGCTTCCAGGCGGGCGTGCCGTAGAGGCTGGCCAGGCCAGATAAGACGTCCTCGACCAACCCAGGGCGACGCCGCTTCAGTTGTTTTGCCCACGCCTGCGCCGGGCTCATCCGTGCGGCAACTGACCGTTTTCGTGCGGGAGTCATGCCCGCATCGTAGCCCCCAGACACGGCCCATCACGATGCGCCAAGCGCGCCCGGAGGGTCATAACGCCCTGTTTACGTTCATCCTGTCTGCTGACCGAAGCGACGGCGTGTCCGCGCCGCGCTCACGGCACTGAGGGAGGAAGAACATGGCTACACGGAGCGCCGCAGGCGGCGTCAAGATTACCGTCCCGGCGACATGGATCGCTTCGTGGACCCTTTATGACCTGGCCAACACCATCTGGTCGTACGGAATTTTCTCGTATGGAATTGGCCTTTATCTCAACCGCCAACTCGGTGACGCTGATGGCGGCCTGTGGCTCCAAGTGTCAATTGCTATCTCAGTGGGGTTCAACGCATTAGTCTCCCCTGCGATCGGAGCCATTTCTGATCGGGCAGGCAAACGCTTGCCATATCTTCTCTTCTTCACGGCTATGGCGGTCATTCCGACATTCTTTGTGACGTTCGTTCCAGTGCTTTTCGGCGTTGCACTATTTTGTCTCGCAAACTTTGGATACCAAGCTGCACTCGTCTATTACGACGCAACCATTCGAGTGGTCAGCACGCCGAAAAATCGTGGCTGGGTTTCAGGGCTGGGGAATGGTCTTGGCTACCTCGGAACGATCTTGATCGGCGTCATAATTTTGGTGATGTCAGGCTCCCTACCAGACGCGCCAAGTGACACTCAGTTCTATGAATTCATTAGAAAGGTCTTTATTCTGGCACCCGCTCTGTTTGCCGTCTTGGCAATCCCAATGTTCGTTTTCATCAAAGAGGTGCCAGAGCCAGCAGGTCGATCAATCAAGAAGAATTCACTCTTGGCAACTCTGGATACTATTAAAGACCTGAAAAAGGTTCCTGGACTTCGGAGATTTCTTGTTGCCAGATTCTTCTATACAGACGCGCAAAACACTGTGATCTCCATCATGACGGTCTTTGCTACTTCGGCTGTTGGGTTCAGCTTGGGGATGGCGAACATCGTCCTGGTGGCACTTGCGACAACGGCTGTAGCGGGAGGCCTATATTGGGGTCGTCGCACCGATAGCCACGGGCCAAAGGCGTCTCTAAACAAGGTGCTAGCGCTTTGGTCTATCGCCTTAGTCATTGGGTCAGTCTCACTCTTCTTTGAAGCGAAAGCTGTTGCCGGGTTTACTGTCGGCCAGATCATGTTCGTCGTGGCGGGTGTAATTCTCGGCTTCGGTTTCGGCGGCCTTTCGGGTGCCGATCGCATCCTCATGTTCCGACTCTCGCCACCGAAGCAGCTCGGCGAGTTCTACGGTCTGTATGGCCTAGTTGGGAAGGGTTCTCAAGTCATTGGCAGTTTAATTTACGGCGCAACACTCTTCTTCCTGTTTGAGCCGCTACAGGAAAAAGCCTATGCCGTTGGGCTATTAACTCTTCTCGCGACCATGCTCTTCGGATGGTACCTACTTAAGGGAGTACCTGAGCAGCGCGAAGGCTGATACACGACGCGCTTGGAGCGCTGCGTTAGCGAATGCGCGCAGCGCTCCAGCGAGTCAGCGCCGGGCCCCAGGCCCGCTCGCCGTCACCCTTACTAATCGCATCGAGTTCAACCAAGCCGTTGATCGCATCGGCGATCTCTGCGCTACTCCACTTTCGTGCCGCCTCGGCCAGCTTGCCGGCGGGGAACTCATGCATGCCGATCGTTCGCGCGGCGGTCGCAACCGATGCACCTTCGACAACAGTTGCGCCGTGAATCTGCGCGAGGTCCCGCATCTTGCGATGCAACGTAGCCACGACCATTGGCCCTGGCTCACTGACCGCGCGAAGCAGGTGCTTTGAGACCAGCGTGCCACTGCGCCACACGATTGCATCAGCAAAGGCGAAGAGTGAGCCAACGCCGCGATCGGCCACAAGTGCATCAACGGCACGCAGCGAGATTGGTCCGGTAGGAATCGCGAGCATCAGCTTCTCAAGCTCCACTACCGCCGTCATGCGAATGCCGCTGCGATCAAGGTCGGGTTCGCGTACTTCGGCACCAAGTCGCTCGGCGATTGACTTTGCCGCGTCGCCCGCGATCTCGCGACCAGCGCTCTTCGCACGCGCAAGCAACCACGACGCCAACTCACCTTGTCCAGGGGAGATACACGAGACGATGCTGCCGCCGCGATCTTGAACAAGCAGCCCTAGCTCGCCTGGTCCGTCGGGGCGCATGCCTTTGAGGTTCGGTCGACGTGCGCGCTGATCAACCAAGACGACGCCGTTCCCAGGCGCCATGTTGGCAAGGGTGTCGTTCAGGCTGGCGCGCAAATCTTTGGTACGCCCGAGTCGCCCGGCACCAGCGACAACCATCAGTGAGCCGCCGCCGAAGAGGCCGCCCGTGCCAAGACGGCGACGCAGTTCGTTGAGCACTTCAGCCCCGTCGCCTGAGCCCCGCCCCTCAGCCTTGAGGCGTACCTTTTCGGGGAGCCCGCCCCCCATGGCGTCCTCAGCGGCCATGCGGGCGCCCAGCGCCGCCACCGCCTCTTCGATGAGGAGGAGGTCGTCGCCCCAGGCTAGGAGGATCGGTGCCGTTCCCATGGGCGGATCCTAGCGCGTGGGATGGGGCAGCCTGAGCTCCCGCTCGTTGAGCTAACCGATGCGAGGCGCGTTGGCCACACGGCTTCAGCGGCTGCCGCGCTTGGAGCACGACGACCTACGACGGCGCGCGCTGGGGCGAGGCGTTCGCCACCGTTGCTGCCAACAACTATGCGCTCCGGATGCTGAAGCGACACCGTGATTATTACCGCGCCACCTTGATCTGTGCGCTCAACCAGCGCGCCGCGCTCACTAAGTCGTTGCAGCGTTTCAGGAGAGGGGTGGCCATACGTGTTTTTTGCGCCAACAGAAACAACTGCGACTCGAGGATTTAGTACGCCGAGAAGCGCGCTGCTCGCCGAAGTCTTGCTCCCATGGTGAGGGGACTTTAGGAAATCAACTGGTGTCGTGATGTTGTGCAGAATTCGCGCATCAATGTCACTCTCGATATCTCCCGTAAACAAGGCACTGAAACCAGGCACGTCGAGTCGCATGACAATTGATCGATCATTCAATGCACGACCATCGTTTCCTGGAGGTAGGGAAAGATAGGTTTTGTCGGGCCAAAGGACGCTCAATTGTCCGGCGCCGATCAAGAACCTCTCGCCAGTAAAGACCTGGTGGTACGAGACGTTGCTACGTTGCAAAATCTCCCGCCAGCTTGATGCGGCGGGACCGCCGCCACGATCTTCTGAGCCGATTACAGACGAAACGCGGTAGCGATCCAGTAGTTTAGGGAGTCCGGCAAGGTGATCCTCATGAGGGTGGCTAGCGACCAGCACATCAATTCTTCGATCCCATGCTGGAATGACGCGATCCAATTCAGCGCTGAGGCGCGAAGGGTCAGGGCCACCGTCAATCAACATGCGGCGGCCAGAAACTTCAACCAAGATCGCATCACCCTGTCCAACATCTAGCGCGGTGATTCGTAGTGACCCACGAGGCGCGGCGCTCGTAAGAGAGGTGAGCGTACTCACTGCCATCAACACTGCAATACCGAAGGCCAAACGTTCCGTTGATGCGTTCGACGAGCCGGATTCCTCTGTCGCTTTACTTGAAACGACTTCGGGCTCTTCGCGCAGGAGGAGCCACACGCCAATGGCACCCAGGACAAGCCCTATTCCGAGGGTGGCATTTCGGGGTACCTCAATGCCCCCAGCGGGAAGGTGCGCGCCAACTTGGGCGATCCATGCGGCAGCACCGAAGAGTGCTGTCGCTGGGAGAGCTAACAGGCTTGGCAGAATTGCCAGCTGAGACGGCAGTATGTGCACCAACCCACCAGCAGCGGTCGCAAGTATCGCTGCGGCGGTTGCCGGCGCAATGAGCGGGGCGATTAAGAGGGTCAGGGGAATAGACCAAACTGCGACCCGCCCAAAGAGCGCGATAACAAGACCGAGAGTTGCAGCTTGGGCAGCAAGACTCACGGCAACATCTGCGCCAATAAGAGACCAGCCCACACGAAGTTGTTTCGGTAGACCTTCTCCAAATGCAATCGCGCGCTCAGACCACCGCTGGCTCTTCGCAAGAAGTCCCGCCGTTGCCAATGCTGAGAGGCGGAAGCCAGGGTCGGCTGCAATAGCTGGGTCGAGCACCATCAAGGCTAGTGCGGCGTGCGACAGGGCTACTGCGCCAGAGCCAGGTCGACCAGACGCCGCGCCGATGAGTGCAGCGGCAGCCATAAAGCTGGCGCGAATGACGCTGGCACTTGCACCAGCAAAGAGGCCGTACCCAATCGCCACAGCAATCAGCAGCGGACGACGCCGTTTTGCAGGGAACCGTTTAGCCAATCGATCAGCAACAGCCATGGTGATCGCCACGTTCCACCCAGAGAGCGCAACCACGTGCCCAAGCCCTGTCGCCGTGAAGTCTGTGGCGAGACGCTCGTCGACCCGCTCTCGCAAGCCGATCACGATTGCTGCGGCAAGACCGCCAGCGGGCGCCGGAAGGACGCGTTCAATCGCATCGCCGAGGGCCGCCCGGAGTGATTCAAGTGGGCTGCCCCGAGAGAGGATTTGCACCCGTCGTGTCCGTGCCGTCGCTGACACTCCGCGAATGCGGAGGCGCTCTTGTGCATCCGTGCTCACAGAACGCTGCTCTAGCGACGTAAGAATGGCGTCACCCGTGCGCACACTCGGATTTGGTGGCGACTCAACCTGGATGCGCAGCCCGTCAATTTCTACGATGAATCGTTGTGCACCACGGAGCGGGGCAAGGAGTGCCGCAACCTGTCCGCGAACCTCACCAGTAGGTACGAGAGCCGCTGTGCTATCCGCCGGTGGAATAGACGGCCCCAAAAGCGTGACGCGCCCGCTGATGAGAAGTACGCCAAGGAGTGCGGCTCGAGTGGACTCCCTCGCTTTGAGCTGCGTGCAACGCGCAAGTAGTGCAAAGAACAGGAGGGAGCCGAACACAAGGGTAGGTGCGCCGACACGTAGGGTTGAGGCGGGGAAGGGCAGCAGCGAGAGTTGGGCGGTCGCCACTGCGGCAATGGCCGCCCAGCCAGCACGCCCCCCGAGCCGTGGCGCCCCGTGGCGCCGTTGCTTCACGGTGTGACGAGCGGTCGGATCTGCTGCAAGACGCGGTCGCTAATAATCCCGCGGGTGCGAAGGTCATCAACAATCAGAAACGGTGCCTCTTTGCGTGCGGCAATGATCTTTGCGGCCGTAGCTGGACCGATGCCTGGCAGTGTGTCGAGCTGCTCTGCGGACGCAGTGTTCAGGTCGATCTTTCCACCCGTAGCGGTTGTAGCCGCCGAGCCTGCGACGTCAGCCGCCGCGATGTCCCCAGGGGCGGCATACAACGTTCCGCACAGGATCCCCTGCACGCCGAGCAGGAAGCGATCATCTCGTGACGGAATTCGTATTGCAGAGCCGTCGATCAGCGGTGCGGCAAGGTTGAGGCAGATCTCAATACGGAGCGGGTCGATACGCTCCCCCCAGCCACCGGCAGCCGTAATGGCATCGATTAATCGAGATCCAGCGGGCAACGCGTAGACGCCAGGAATTCGGACTGCACCGCTTACCTCGACCCGAAGTTCAGAGGTTTGGAACGCTTCTTGTGGTGAACCTGCCGATTCGGTTGGTGTGGCTGCAATCGTAAACTCAGGCTCAGCAGAGAAGTTGAGAACGAGGGCGACAGAGAGTATGGAGCCAACGAGAAGTGCGGGCCATCGATACCTTTGCAACACAAATACATCGTGGGCCTTGTTAGGTACTTCGGACGTATCGCGCCACGCTGGCGCTGAGTGCGCTTAGATCTGCTTGAGCTTTGGCAGCACCTCTTCGGCGAAGCGGATCATCGACTCCTCGTCGTGTGGGGTTGCGAATCCGGCGATCAGATGGCGGTAGCCGATCTTTAGGTATGGAGCGAGGTGCTCCACGATCTGGTCGACGGTGCCGACCGGCTGGTTCTCCCAGACGGGGCTGATGCCGTTGGTGCCGAACTGTGCCGTGTGAATGCGCAGCGCCTCGGCGGCATCGTTGCGGATCACCACGTTGCCAATGCCCACGGTGCGGTCGATGGTCTTTGGATCGCGGCCAATCGCCTCGCAGTGCTTGAGCAGCACCTCTTCTTTATGGGCGACCTGCTCCGGGGTGCCGCTCACGTTGTTGGCGTCGCCGTACTTAGCTACGAGCTTCAACGTGACCTGTTCGCCGCCGCCGCCGATCAGGATCGGCAGGTGCTTCTGAATAGGGGCGGGAAGGTTGCGCACCGTCTTCGCCTTGTAGCGCGGACCGGTCGCGCTTGGCTCGGTGCCGTCGAGCATGCCGCGCATGATCGGGAGGGCCTCGCCAAGCCAGCGGAGTCGCTCTGGGAAGCCGTCACCAAAATTCAGGCCGAAATGCTCATGCTCCTCTTCGAACCAGGCGGCGCCAACGCCAAGAATGGCGCGACCGTTGGAGATGTGGTCGAGGGTGGTGGCGAGTTTCGCCGTAATGGTTGGCTCACGGAAGGTGTTCGCGCCGACCATCAGGCCGATGCGAATCTTGGAGGTGTTCTCAGCCCACGAGACGAGCGTTGACCAGCCTTCGAACATGGGGCCATTCGGGTTGCCGATGATTGGGTACATATGGTCCCAGGTCCAGAGGGTGTCGAAGCCCACGCGATCGGCGGTCACGCCCATCGACTTGACCGACTTCCACTCGGTGAACTGCGGCCACACCAGCGCGCCAATCTTGACCTCACCCACGATGAACCCTCCTTACCGCTGCGGCAGGCCGCCGCGTTGGGGTAAGGGTACTCCTCTGAGGGCGGCACCTTGTGCAGGGGCGCAGAGGCTGACACCGTGTGGACCCCTAGCGCCGTGATGGGATCTCACCTATCGTGCCGCTAGTGGAGTGCCCGCCAGGCTTCAGCGTTCTGAACTCTGTGTTCTATTTGGGCACCCGAATACAGGGAGTTTTATGAAGGCTGGACAAATTCTTCGAGTCGCCTTAGCCGCGCTACTTGCTAGCGGCATAACGGGCGCACTACCGAAGCCTGCCATGGCAGTGTCAACGATTACAGACTTAGGCGTGGAAGACACGAGCGGCTGGAGCGTTGCATATGAGGGCGGAAGTGGCACGCTCGCCGAACACGCATCAACAGACTGGACAATTGTTGATGCAGCCACCGCCTTAACGATTGACGACGGCTCCGGAGGAGGGCCCTCGTACCAGCATATTGCGCCAGACAGTGGCGAACATTACTATCTAATTCCAGCAAGTAAGTCCCCCTCTGCGCGCGTGTTGTATCGGACAATCACGCTGCCATCGGACATGCGATCGACACTCTCCTACAGCTATTTTGTGTATTCGTGGGCGCCATTCGTTGATGGCGGGACGATGAGCCATCTAAGTGCAACAAATCAACAGTTCCGAGTTGACCTGGTAACCCCAGCGCTAGCGACCGCAGGGACATGGTTCCAGGACCCAACGATTGGCCTACTCACCAACCTCTCGCTAGCAACGGCTCCTGCTACAGGCCCGGAGTCATGGAAGTCCGTCACGGTTGATCTGACGCCATGGGCGGGGCAGACTGTGGTGCTTGCGTTTAGGCAAGTTGATAACAGTTATCACTTCTCAGCTGGCGTCGACACAGTTTCCATCCGCTCAGATGCGTTGCCACTTCTTGACGTGCCGACGCTGGTAACGAAGCCAGCGCTTACCGGCTACGCAGCCGTTGGAGCCGTACTAACTGGTACCGCCGGAAGTTGGTCGAATATCTACTCCTTGATCCGACCGCAGTGGTATCGCTGCACGAAGGCGGGCGCTGCTGTCGCTGCATATACGCCAGATACTGCACCGGCAGGCTGTTCCGTGATTAGTGGCGCAACTGATCTCGCCTACACCGCAGTGGCGGCTGATAAGGGCAAGTACTTGCGCATGCGGAGTGGTGGGTCGGGATTGGGTGGACAACTCTTCTCGTTCTCGAAGGCCACAGCAATAATTGGTACAGCCCCGGTGAGCAAGATCAGTGCGCCACCTACTGTTGGGGGTGTGCTCAAGGTTGGGCGAACCCTGACCGCGGCGAAGGGCATCTGGACGGGTACCCCAACGCCAACCTTTGCCTACCAGTGGTACCGATGCACGGCCACAGGGGCTGCTGCGGCGACCGTGCCAGATACGTGCACGCTCATCGCTGGGGCAACCAAGAGCACCTATAAGCTCTTGGCCGCCGATAAGACCTCGGGCTACATCCGCGTCAAGGTCACTGCGACCTCGACTGCGGGCGTTGCGGAGCGAGTCAGCGCAGCGAAAAAGATTCAGTAGCGATTCGCGCTCGGCGCACCCAACAGCCCTCACCTTCGGGTGGGGGCTGTTGTTGTTTACGGGGCTCGCGTAGAGTGTGCGGGCTGTAAATCAGAGCCTCTGGTTCAGCCCGCCAGCTTGAGGTGCACTGTGGCCAAGGAAACCGTTGATGGAGCCGCTCAGCCAAAGAAGAAGAAGATGAGCAAGAAGCGCAAGTTTCTCATCGCCGTTGGCGTGATCTTCGGTGTGCTTGCAGGGGCGTGGGTCCTTGTAGTTACACCTGCCATCAACAAGCTCGCCTCTGAGCAGCTTCAGGCTGCGGGCCTTGAGGGGGCCATCGTTGAGATTCACGCTGACGGCGCGAAAGTCACGCTGCCGACACTACCCGCCTCTATTGGTGGCGGTGAATTGATGGCAAGCAACCTTGTCTTTGAGTTCGGCGGATTCGGCGTTGATGACGTCAATGGCCTGATGGAGGGCGCCAAAACTGGCACGATCGTGCTCCCTGAGGGAACGCACTTCACGATGACGGCTGACACTTTCTCCTCATTCACCAACCTGTCAGTTGTCGGCACCGAGAAGGTCGCGGCACTGACCGGAACGATCTCCAATGAGCTTGCCCAAGCACTCGCGGCGGCGATTAAAGATGGAAAAATCGAAGGTTCTGATGCGACTGCTGGGCTCCCAATGAGCGACATCGTCTTGACGCCCGGGAGCAACGGAACGGTGATGACCGCAAATGTTGATGTTGCGGCGATGCTGGCGCTTCTCGCAAAGTAATCGCTGCGTGCGCCGCTGCAACGCGGCAGCGCCGTTCGCTAGCCGACGATATTGACGAGGCGCCCGCCGGCGTGGATCACCTTCTTCGGCGCGCGCCCCTCAAGGGCGAGCTGCACCTTTGGTGAGGCGAGGGCGAGCGCTTCGATCTCGGCCTCGGTGGCGGTGGCGCTCACGGTGAGCTTGTCGCGGAGCTTTCCGTTGACCTGCACTGGCAGTTCGCGGGTGCTCTCGGTGAGCAGGCTCGTGTCAACGGTTGGCCATGGGCACTGATGGATCGAGGTCCAGCGCGGGTCGCTGGCGCTGATGCCGGCCGCTGCCTGCACGCGGCTATGCATCTCGTCGGCCAGGTGCGGCGCCATAGGAGCGATGCCGGCGAGCAGGTAGTGAATCGCCTCATTCCACGCCGCGGTTCCTGCAACGGGGCTGCCGCGATACGGGAAGAGCGCGTTGGCGAGCTCCATGAGCTTGGCGACGGCGGTGTTGAATCGGAAGGCTTCGATGTCGGTGCCCACGCCGCCGAGCGCCTTGTGCGCGGCGCGACGCACCGCTGCTTCACCTGCGGCCTGGTCTTGGCCTTCGGGGAGCACGCCAGAGTTCGGATCACCCGGCTCCTTACCGTGTGGGTCGAGGGCGAGCGTCCAGATGCGACCAAGGAAGCGCACCATGCCGCTGATGCCGCTCGACGACCAGGCGCCGCCCTGATCCCATGGGCCCATGAACATCAAGAAGAGGCGCACCGCGTCGGCGCCGTGTCGGCTAACGAGCTCGTCGGGGTCTTGCACGTTGCCGCGCGACTTCGACATGCGCTCACCATCGGCGCCAAGGATCTGCCCCTGATTGAAGAGGCGCGTGAACGGCTCTGACTCACCGATCAGCCCAAGGTCGCGCATCGCCTTGGTAAAGAAGCGCGAGTAGAGCAGGTGCATCACGGCGTGCTCAGCACCGCCGGTGTACTGGTCGACTGGGCACCAGGTGTCAACCAGCTTGCGATCAACTGGGCCGAGCTCGTTTGTTGGTGCGAGGTAGCGATACCAGTACCACGATGAATCAACGAAGGTGTCCATCGTGTCGGTTTCGCGCTGGCCAGGGCCGCCGCACTTCGGGCAGGGCACGTTGAGCCACGCGGTGGCGGTCTTCAGTGGTGACTCGCCGGTCGCCTTGAAGTCAACGTCGTCAGGAAGCGTGACGGGGAGCTGCTCCACTGGCACGCCGACTGGGCCGCAGGTTTCGCAGTGAATGATTGGGATCGGTGCGCCCCAGTAGCGCTGGCGACTGATCAGCCAGTCGCGCAGACGATAGGTGACCTTCTTCTCGCCGCTCTTCGTGCTGGCGAGATGGGCGATCGCCTTGGTGAGTGACTCGGGCCAGGCGGCGCCGTTCCAGGCTGGGCTGTTCACGGCGACGGCCGCTCCCTCGGTTTTCTCCACATACGGGAGCGGTACGTCGTTTGGTGTAGCGGCAAGGTTTGCGGGTGCAACGACCGGCTTGATCGGCAGTCCGAACTGCTGGGCGAACTCGTAGTCGCGCTCGTCGTGCGCCGGCACCGCCATGATCGCGCCCGTGCCGTAGCCGGCGAGCACATAATCGGCAATCCAGACCGGAATCTGCTCACCGTTCACTGGGTTAATGGCAAACGCGCCGGTGGCGACGCCGCTCTTCTCTTTTGTGGTGGTGAGTCTGTCGATTTCGGTCTTACGCTTTGTTGCCTCGATGTAGGCGGTCACCGCAGTGCGCTGCTCTGGTGTGGTGATGGCCTCGATCAGATCATGCTCTGGTGCCAACACCATGAAGGTGGCGCCGTAGAGCGTGTCGGGGCGCGTGGTGAAGATGCGCAGCTTCTCGCCGCCCGCATGATGTGCCGCTGGCGCAACGGTGAAGTCGACCTCGGCACCCTCGGAACGACCGATCCAATTTGTTTGCATCGTGCGGATCGGTTCTGGCCAGTTGAGCCCCTCAAAGGAGAGCAGCTCGTCAGCGTATTCGGTGATCTTGAAGAACCACTGCGTCAGATCGCGCTTGGTGACTGGTGTTGAGCAGCGCCAGCAGACGCGATCAACACCTTCGACCTGTTCACGCGCAAGGGTGACTTGGCATGACGGGCACCAATCAACGGGGGCCTGCTTGCGATAGGCGACGCCCTTCTCGTAGAACTTCAGGAAGATCCATTGGTTCCAGCGGAAGTAGACCGGGTCGCAGGTCACAACCTCGCTCTTCCAATCGAACGATGCGCCCATGCTGCGCAACTGACGGCGCATGTTCTCCATGTTGGCGTAGGTCCACTCGCGCGGATGAATCTTCCGCTTGATCGCGGCGTTCTCGGCGGGGAGGCCGAAGGCGTCGAAGCCGACCGGGTAGAAAACGTTGAACCCCTGCATGCGCTTGTAGCGCGCGATGGCGTCGGTCGGCGTCTTCACATACCAGTGGCCAATGTGCAGGTCGCCCGACGGGTAGGGCCACATCGTGAGCAGGTAGTAGTTGGGCTTACTGGTGTCGGTGAGGTCGGTGGTGTGGAGTCCGAGCTCTTCCCAGCGGCGCTGCCAGCGCGGCTCAATCTCGGTCGGGTTGTACCGCTCGAGTCGCTCGTCTTGCTCGGCCACGGGTGGGGCTCCTCTCCTTCCGAAGCGCGCCATGTGGCGGCTTGGTGGAGCTAAAGGGATTCGAACCCTTGACCTCTTGCATGCCATGCAAGCGCTCTACCAACTGAGCTATAGCCCCAAGGGGAGCGAGTGTATCAGCCGCTCCCGCCTCAGCCTCGTGCGGTACCCCGCGTGGCGCCTCGTGCGGCAAGGGGGAGTAGGGCGAGGGAGAGGACGACCAGCGCGAGCCCACCAGCGAACGGGGTCGCCCCAATCGCCAGCGTGGCAACGAGACCGCCCAGGATCGGCCCCGCCGAGATGCCGATGTCGAACGAGACATTGAATGCCCCGTTGGCACGGCCACGCTCTTCGGGGGCACTGGCAATCGCGATCGCACCAGCGGCCGCCGGGAAAATCAGTCCGTAGCCGATGCCGTAGAGCACCATGGCGACGAGGTCGATCGTGATCGTTGGGCTAATCGCGAGGATCGAGAGTGCGCCAACGAGCGCGCCGAGGCCAATGAGGGAGATACCAAACGGTCCGCGCTTGTCGACTCGTGTTGAGACGCGACTGAGCATCAGTACGATGGCGATTGCGCCAAAGATTGTGAAGAGTCCACCGCTCGCTCCGGCTGCGTAGCGAAGCGCCGCCTCTTGCGTACGCCCTTCGTCGAGTGCGCGTTGAATGAGGCCATCTTTAATGAAGCCGGTGACCGTGCCAACCGCCGCTTCGAGTCCAAAGATTGCCAGGAGCGCAACGCGTACGCGCGGCTCACTGAGAATGCGTCGCCACGCGCCAACGGTTGGACGCGTCGCTGGTGTGACCACCAGCGTCTCTGGAAGGAACGGCAGAACGATGGCCAGGCCAATCGCGATGAGCGCGGCAACACCAAGGAAGACGGCGTTGACGCCAAAGAGGTTGGAGACGAGCGCGGCGCTCGCCGGCCCGAAAACGGCAGCAATGCCGATGAGTGCACCAGCTCGACCGAGTGTGCGCCCGCGTTCGCCGACGGGAGCGGCATCACCAAGGAGGGCGAAGAGCGCCGCGGCGAGCACGCCACCCGAGGCACCGTGGATGACGCGCGCCAGCAGGAAGAGCGGCAGCGAATCGGCAAGGGCGTAGATGGCGATAGCAAGGGGGCTGATCGCCAGTGCGGCAACAACAACCCGGCGACGGCCGATGCGGTCGGCAAGGATGCCGCCGATCGGGTCGAAGGCGAGATTGGCGAGCGAGTAGGCGGCGATGGCGATGCCGACCAAGAGTGGGGTGCCGCCCAGCCCTTGGGCACGCGGCCCGATCACCGGAAGCAGGGCGAAGTTGTCGATGAAGGCGAGGAAGATCGCGGCGTAGATCGCCGCGCGGCTCCGTCGCGTGAGGGTTGGGGTGGCAGTCGTCATAGGTGAAGCATCCCACGCGCCGAGAGATGCCGCCCCCATGCGAAACTCTGCACCGTGAGCCCCCGACCGTATCGCCTGATTCGTAGCCCACGCGCACGCCGCCTCACGTTGCGCATTGACCCTGAACATGGCCTCGAGGCGGTGGTGCCAGAGCGCTATAGCGAGGCACGAGCGCAGCGCGATGTTGAGGCGTTCATCGAGACGCGCCTGAAGTGGATCGACCGCTCTCTCGCCGAGGTGACCTCGCGTCGCACCGCGCTGGGCACCGACGGACGGCTCGAAATCGGCGGGCTGATCCCGTACGCCGGTCGCCCACACCGCATCGTCGTTGGTACCGGGAGCAGCATCACTGCGCTCAACGGCGAGATCCAGATTCCGCCATCCATTGCGGGCGATCCTGAGGTTGTGCGCCGTCGACTCCTCAGCTGGCTGCGCCGCCGCGCGCGCTCCATCGCCGAGCAGATGATCAGCGTCTACGCCGCAGAGATGCGCGTCACACCGACGCGACTACGTATTGGGGATCAGTCAACGCGCTGGGGGAGCGCCTCTGGCGACGGCACCATCTCCCTGTCGTGGCGGCTGGTTCTCGCACCGCCATCGTGCTTTGAAGCGGTCGTGGTGCACGAGCTTGCGCACCTGCGCGCCAACGGCCACGGGGCGCGATTCCGGGCGGTGGTGGAGCGGCACCTTCCCGACGAGGCGGCGCGCATGCGCCAACTGCAGCGCCTCGCCCCCGCACTGAGTGCGGTGCGCTAGCGCGCCTTCTTCTTGCCCCGCGCGGCGATTCGCTCATCGTGACGAGCGATCGTAGCCCTGGTGATCCTCTTAATGAGCGCAATGGGGAGCTGGTGGTCGGCGGTGAAGTGGATGGTCGTCCCTACAACAGCAAAGTTGGCGAGCTCCGTAGTGAAGGCCTGAAAGGCCCAGCCCGCATAGAGGCTGAGCCCACCGCGCCGCGCCCCAAAGTGCACGCGACCACCATTCGGAAACTTCACGGCGGGGACCCGATACGAAATCTCCTCGGTGCCGCCGGGCGCGGCGGCCAAGATGGCGTCGCGAAGGCGACGCAGGCTCTTAGCATCCTCTTCTGGGAGTGCGTCGATGTACGCGTCGACCGATGGGGCAGTGTGTCGGGGCCAGGTTCCTGCCATCGCAAACTCCTGCGCTGTGAAGGGGGCTGGTGGAGCTGAGGGGATTCGAACCCCTTACCTCGACAATGCGAATGTCGCGCTCTACCAATTGAGCTACAGCCCCAGCGGAGCGGCAGAATACCACGACGACGGCTAGCATCTGGGGATGAACCCACTCTTGCTTGCCTTGTTATCTGCGGCCATGTGGGGCTGTACCGATCTCGTCACCACCTTTGTTGGTCGGCGCATCGGCTCGCTTCGCGTGGTGGTGATCGCCGTTTCGACCTCGGCCGTATTGGCCGGATCAGTAGCGATCGCACGCGGTGCACTCACCACAGACTTTGACACGACCATCGTTGCCGGCACCCTGGTCCTCGGAGTTGCCGCAGGCATCGCCTACATCGGCGTCTTCACCGCCTTCCGCCTCGGGCCACTCAGCGTCGTCTCCCCAACGGTCTCGGCCTACGGCGCACTCGCCGCATTCCTTGCGGTGATCTTCCTTCATGAGCACCTGACCCTTGCCCACGTTGGCGGCGTCATCGCGGTCGGAGTCGGCATTAGCCTGCTGGGCCTGCAGACGACCGGTACGGGGCGCGATCGACGCGCGTCACTGGCAAGTCCCGGCGTGGCGTTTGCGCTGGTTGGCCTCCTATTCTTCGCCATCATCACCGTGCTGCTGACGATCCCGATTCGGGCCTACGGCTGGAGCACCGCGATCGCCCTCTCGCGTATTGGCAACCTTGCCACGGTGTGGCTGATCTTCTTCCTGCTCTACAAGTACCGTTCTCACCTCCCAAAGTGGGGGCGCCACGATTTGCTCGGTGAGGGGCAGCGCCTCGATCGACTCGGGTTCGCCCTCGCTGCGCTCGTGGGTCTCGGCGACACCGTTGCCTTCTTTATTTTCGCCGCGGCCCTCGAGCAGGGACCAACCTGGGCAGTCTCGCTGTTGAGCTCCCTCGGCCCGATCATCGTCGTGCTCGGTGGGCTCTTCGGTTACCGCGAGCGGCTCCGCCTCCCGCAGGTGATCGGGCTCGGCGCGCTGGCTGTAGGGCTCGTGCTCGCCACCCTCCCGTCTTAGCCGGCTTGTCTCACCCCCTTGCGCAAGTAGAACGCCTGTTCTATTATGAGGCGTAGGCGAGGGCAGTATCCTCACGAGGTGTTGCCCCATCTCGGCCCTCGCCTAACTCCACCCCTTCGGCGCCGCACAGCGCTCCTCTTCGCTCTCCCGCTCCTCCTCGCCGGTTGTTTCGGCACCAGCGAGGCCACGCCGTCGCCGAGCCAGGGCGTGGCAACGGTGATCTCAACCGAGTACGGGCGCGTATGGGGGGCGCTCCCCGCGGACTTTCCCCTCCTTGCGAACGGTCACGCACTCGTGCGCCTCGACGTGCAGTCGAGCGGAGCGCTCTGGAGTGAGATGGGGGTGAGCGAAGCCACCGCCGCAGCAATTGACGAGCTCCGTCGCCTGGCCTGGGAGGTGCAAGACCCTACCGGTACCGCAACGGCGCGACGCATTAACGCCAAGCGTGATCAGGGTGCCTGCCTCCTCACCGTTCTCGTCGAACCACTGGGCACACGTACGTCGCTCGTCGTTTATCTTGGTGAGGGTTGTCCAAAGCCGTAGCGCATTGAAGGAGAAGTGATGGCACCAAAGTTGAAGCGTCGCGAGATCGTTCTGCCGATCCTGTTGCTGCTTGGACTCTTCGCGCTGACCTTTGCGCTGATTATTGCGCAGGTACTAGGAGCGAAGGCTTAGCGCTTCCCCTTCCGTCGCTCCGCTTCCATGCGGCGACGGTCACGCTCCGTTGGTTGATTCGGACTCATGGCGCGCAGGAAGCGCGAATACCATCCGGCGAATGCGCCGGCCAAAATGCCAGCCGCCGCAACGCCGTAAATATCGGTAAACATTGCGCCGGGATTCCCAAGATTGGCCGTGATGCCATCAAGCAAACCTTTGACAGGGTTCCCGTCGGCAAAAGCCGCCATGTCGCCGTAGGTGCCAACGATCGCTGACGCGGCGTAGGTAATGACGCCAAAGAGTCCGCCGATCAACCATGCGCCTCGACGTGTGAGCATGCCACCGAGGAAGGCGATGACAAATGCCGGGGGAAGCAGAATTGATTGCACGCCGAGCTGCGCAATGTTTGATGCGAGCACGCCAGGTTGCAGCGCAATGACCGTCGTGACGACAACGACCAGGAGCGGAACGAGGAATGCTCGAGTTCGCACCAGAGTTGGAAGGTAGGCAAGATCCTCACGGATTGGCGCTCGTCCCGCCGATGAGCGGAGCGCTGCGCGGAAGCCAAGGCCACCCGTAGGTGCTGCTGGTGCGGCACTCGTGGCTGGAGCGGCTGGAGTTTCAGGGGCGATGCCCAAGGCTTCGGCCGCGGCACGCTCCTTGGCGGCCAGGCGGTTGCGACGGCGGGCCTCTGCGCGATCCTTGACCTGGTCCGATGTTGTCATCTGCCCATCCTAGACGCGCGCGGTACGTAGCGCGTGCGAGGCTCTGCCCCCTCCTTCGCCCTCGCCCAACCCGCCTCGGAGTGACCAAATGGCGAGACCAAACACCCTACGAGCAATCACCCTCACTGCCACGATGGCGGTACTCACGCTTCTTCAACCGTCGCTCACACGCGCCTCAAGCGCCAGCGCCCTGTTGATCAGCACGGTGGCAACAGGTGGCAGTGCCGCCGCAGACGAATACGTGGTGATCGAGGCGGTGGGCACCGGTGGCACCATGATCGCCGACTACGAGCTGGTCTACACCACAGCGAGCGGCGCCACCACTCGCCGCCTTGTCAGTTTTGAAGGTGCACTCCCACTTGCCGCTGGCGCGCGGATTCTCGTCGCCAATAGCCTTGGCAGTTTCGCTGCGGGAGCTGTTGCGACGTGGAGCGAGGGGATCGCTGCAACCGGTGGCGCCATACGTCTCCGCATGCGCACCACACCAACGCTGATTGCTGACGCCGTTTCCTGGGGAAGCGCAACAGCAACTGCGGGCGGATTCGGCACACCTACCCCCGCAATGTCTTCAAGCACAATGATCGATCGACGACGCGGGACAGATCTGACTCTTGCTAACACGCAGAACAACAGTGTTGACTTTGCACTCGTTCCACTCGCCCCACCGAGCCTGACGCCAATCGCTCCAGGAACACCATCACCAACGCCAACCCCAACTCCCGCACCAACTGCGACGCCGGTTCCAACCCCAACATCAACCCCAACACCTTCACCAACGCCAACCCCAACCCCGACCGCAACGCCGGTCCCCACGCCAGCTCCAACTCCGACGCCATCGCCAATCCCAACGCCTAGCCCGACTCCTACACCAACGCCAACCCCGACTCCGACGCGTACCCCAACACCATCGCCAACTCCAACCCCGACCGCGACACCAACTCCATCGCTGCGCGTGTGGACACCGACGGACGTTCGAGCCGCTCCACTAGGCGGATCGTTGACGATGCGGGGAACGGTTTCGGCGGCCCCAGGGGAGCTGGCGGAGGATCGGCTCTATTGCGTCGAGGATCCGGCGACGGGCGTCGGCGTGTTCGTCCTCGCGCAGTCTGGGGATACTGATCTCGCGCGCGGGGACGTTGTGACGATCACGGGCACGCTGCTGCTGCGGCGCCAGGCCTTGACCCTGACCGCCACCGCAACGGCACAGGTAGATGGCTGGGTTGAGCCGCGGGATGCGCTCAGCGTCGAGCCGCCCGCTTCGGGTCCGTGGGCCTGGGAGCCCTGGGAGGGTCAGGTCATTCAGGTGTCAGGCACCGTAAGTGGGGCGGTGAAGGCCCTCGCGGGCGGGTCACGCAGCCTAACCCTGCGGCTTCCAGGGGGTGGGGAGCTCCTGGTCGGGGTCAGCCCAAACCTGAAGAGCGATGTTTCAGACGCACTCCTCACCTCAAAGATGGAGATCACCGTGCGTGGGGTGCTGCACCAGCGGTCGGGGTCTACCGGCGGCGGTTACCGGCTCTGGGCGCTGTTTGTGGGTTCCAGTCAGCCACCGAAGCCCGTATCACTCCCGCCGAGCGTGGATCGACCTGTTCCACCCCCGGGGATCGCCTCCATCGCCCCGACGATGCCTTCAGGAACCCCCTCGATCGCCATGCCGAGTGAGGCACAGCCGTGGTGGGCCCGGCGGATCTCGGAGGCCCTCCAAGTATGGGAGGGGAGCCTCGCACTCGTGGGTTTTGATGGTCCCGGGCTGGTCGTGCTCCCGTCGTGCGAGGGGGCACAGGCTGTGCCACAGGGGATTCGTGCGGGGGGCATGGTTGACCGTGCGGGGCGTGCTCCCTATCCTCAACTACGGTGATCCTGTGCGGGGGCCTCTTGGCCCCATGTACAGATCAACGCTTGGTGTTCGCACCAAGAAGGCACGTGCCCCGCTTGGGGTCTAGGTAGATCGGAGCTCACGCTCTGATTTGTGGAGGTACACACGATGGCCGAAGTTTATTGCGTGAAGTGCAAGGCAAAGCGCGAAGCTATTGACACGAAGAAGGTCACGATGAAGAACGGCAAGCCAGCACTCGAGGGCAAGTGCCCAGTGTGCGGCACCAAGGTCTTCAAGATCGGTGGCTGATTAACAACGCGCGATCGCCACACGGCGATTGCATAGCGGC
>Ga0214921_10002402_pt1 | contig 30529 bp, 31 predicted proteins | sample LL1505_MetaG_FD_177992 | JGI IMG/M metagenome (GOLD analysis project Ga0214921, IMG submission 177992) | Freshwater microbial communities from Lake Lanier, Atlanta, Georgia, United States - LL-1505 | ecosystem: Environmental > Aquatic > Freshwater > Lake | place: USA: Georgia | collected...
AACAATTTACATCATATTTGGCCTAATGTATATTACTCTATAGAAGAATATGAGAATAAAGATATAAAATAAACTGTATCAAAATCTATAGAAAAAGAATTTTGAAAGTATTTTTATTTTTTATTTTTTTCTTTATAATAATTAAAAACTATGTCATTCTATGGAACTAACAACGCAAATATTATCAGATTCGCAGTAAACAACCCTGCAAAGAAAGTTATCGCCCCTTTCTCTAACATTAAAAGAATTGCTTCTGTTTCTTATGTTGGTGCAGGTTATAGTGGTTACTTCACTGGTGCTTGTGCTGGAACTTTTAACAACAGTTTCTTATTAACTCCTGAACAAATTCAAAATGGTGCTTTAATTATTAACCCAGTTATTAATACTGGAGCTAATTATACTTTACCATCTGCATATTCTTTACAAGAATATCTTGGTGGTCGTGGTGCTTTTAATATGATTTCTCAAACTACTGGAGCTAATGATTTCTTTGTTTTGAACGTTTATAACATCGCAACCGCAACTGGTGTTATTCACGCTTTTACTGATGGTACTAATCAAAAGACTATTACTCAAACAGGTACTCCAGGTGATGCTGTTATGACTCCTGTTTTAATTGAATTTACTGGTGTCAATAGTTCATATGCTGCTTCTAATTATGTTGCATACACCATTTATTAAAATTATTAATAAAAGTTTTACAATAAATTTTTAATTATTATTTTTTTCTTTATAATAATTAAAAACTATGTCATTCTATCAAACTACTAACGCTTCAATCGTAAGATTTCGTACTGTCCCAAGAAAACTTGTTGCTCCATTTGAAGCATTACAACGCGTTGTTCAAGTTCAATTAATAGTTGGTCAAGCTGATGCTGCAGCAGCTATTCTTGCTCCATTAACTCCTGAACAACTTCAAAATGGTGTTGTTATTATTAGTCCTACCGCTGGTACTGATACTTATGCACTTCCATCAGCTTATGCTTTACAACAATATTTTGGAGGTCGTTTTGCTTTTAATATGGCTGCTAATCAAGTTAATGTTGGTGCTGGTGCTAATCAATTAAATGGAAATAATGATTTCTTCTTAATTAACTTTTATAATCTTTCTCAAACTGCTGGTCTTGTTGTAAATTCTGATAATACTCAATCTAAACCTATTACTGCAGCTACTATTGCAAATGATGCAGTTATGACTCCTATTTTATTAAGATTTAGCGGTGTTAACAGTCCTTTAGCAACTATTAATGGAGTTGCTAATGCAGTTACTTATACTCTTTATTAAAAATCTAAATTTAACTTTATTAATATTCACAAACATTAATAAAGAATAAAAAAAATGTCATTAGAAAAAAATTATTAACGCAAAATTAATTATTATTTATTTTTTTCTTTATAATAATTAAAAACTATGTCATTCTATCAAACTACTAACGCTTCAATTGCAAGATTTACTGTTCGTGATCCTTTAAAACAAGTTGTCGCTCCTTTCCAAAATCTTCAAAGAGTTGCACAAATTCAAAAGATTGGTGCAGGTACTGGTGCTCATTTTACTGGTGCTTGTGCTGGAACTTTTAACAACAGTTTCTTATTAACTCCTGAACAAATTCAAAATGGTGCTTTAATTATTAACCCAACTGGTGCTGCTTCTGGTGTTAATCCATTTTCTACCTATACTTTACCATCTGCTTATTCTTTACAAGAATTCCTTGGTGGTCGTGGTGCCTTTAATATGGCTGCTAACTTAGTCAATATTGGCGCTGGTGCTAATCAGATGACTGGTCTTAATGACTATTTTATCTTAGATGTCTATAATTTAGCTACTAATACTGGTGTCGTTAAGGCATTTAGCAACGCATCTGAAAAAGTTATTCAACCAGCAGTTGCTGGAGTAGGTCTTCCTGATGCATCTGTTACTCCTGTTTTAATCCAATTTGAACGTGTTAACAGTCCATATGCTACTCTTAATGGTGTTCAAAATACAGTTATTTATACCGTTTATTAAATCATTAAATTTTTATTTTTATCATAAAAATAAAAATTACATTTAAATTTTTGGACAATAATTATAATCAAGCGGTTTTGTAGAGTCAAAATAACCCATTCTTTCTGCTTTATCTAATAATTGTTTAAAATTATTTTTGAATTCGTCACCTTTATGTTCCATATCAACACTTTCACTAAAAGCGTGAGCAAGTTCATGTAAAGCAACATACATTAACATATTATAATCGTAATATTTTCCTTGTTTATCTTTGATACATAGATAAACCATCTTCTTGTCTTCTGTAAAACTTTCATTTGATGCATTAAAGACTAATTGTTTAGATCTTGGGTCAATCATTATTAAGTCTTCTCTGAGTTTAGAAATGAATGGGTCGTCGTAAGAATATACTCTATTAACACAGAGAGTAACTAAGACAACTAATAAAAAAGCAAATATTAAAATAAAATGGTCTGAATTTAAATAAGTCATTTATAATTAATTAAATAATTTTTTTTCTTTTTTTTCTCTTATTTATCATAAATGAGTCAAAATATTTTACCACTTGGTCTTGCTTTATTGGCAGGTTCGTTTTTATTATTTAACAACTCTACATCAAAAAGAGAAGGTTTTAGAGCAGATGATATGATTCCAACCGGTGGTCCATCTAGCGCTAATTCAGTTGGCAATGGACAACAAGGTATTATGGCTGGACCTAGTAATTATCCTTCCATTCCTTCTGTAAGATTTGATGTTAATGGAACTAATCAAGCAGCTATGAGAGCTACTGCTCCAGGTCAAATGTCCGCTTCTGGTGCATCTTTTACTAATGGATCTGGTTCTCCTATTGATTATAAAACTATTGGTTCTTACACTCAAAATACTTTATTAAGAAATAATTTATTAACTTCTAGTCAAGTTTCTCAAGCTCTTAAGGATGTTTATGGAGGTAAAACTCCTGAATTACAATCTGCTCAAGATTTATTACCTATTCCTGATATGAAATATTCTTCTACTATTGACCCAACTAATCCACAAAACTTTATTTATGATAGAACTTTATTCGCTCGTTTAAAGAGACGTTATGGTAATGGTGTTGACTTTATTCGTGGTGATATTGATATTAAGCCTGAATATAGAGGATGGTTTGATATTAGACCACCAGCAGATAATGATTTGGTCCAAGGTTACTTCGACAAATATATCGATATCGAACAACAAACCGCAATTCAAGATTCTATCTTCACCAGAAATACTCCTATCTCTGCTATCGAAGAAGGAAGAGTCAATCCTTGGGGAAAGACTTACTTACTTCCTGGAGTCGACAATCAAACTTCTTCTCGTTTTGGAGGTTTATAAATATTTTTTACAATTTAAATTTAATAAAATAATTTAAATTGTTTATTCTTGATCTTCTTCCATCATTAATATTTCTTTTTCTTCAATTTCATCGTCATCTGTATCAGTTTCTGTTTCTTCTAATTTTGGTTCTTCAGTCTCTGTTGGTTCATATGATCTTTTCTTTGAATGTTTTTTAGAAGAATGTTTCTTTGTTGAATGTTTTTTATCACCACGTTTACTGCTTCTTTTCTTTCCTCTTGATTTTCTATCTTTTATCTTTTTCTCCTCTCTTGAACGAGATTTACTCTTTGACTTGCTCTTTGATTTAGTTTTAGTCTTCTTTACTTTCTTTGATTGTTTTTTGCCGCTTCTTTTCTTATCCTTTGACTTACTCTTTGACTTAGTTTTATTCTTCTTTACTTTCTTTGATTGTTTTTTGCCGCTTTTCTTCTTATCTTTTGACTTACTCTTTGAACGAGATTTTGATTTAGTCTTATTTTTTTTTGACTTTTTAGTCTTTTTACCTTTTGATTTAGTCTTTTGTTTTTTAACTGATTTTTTAACACTTCTTTTCTTCATTTTATGAGATTTCTTAGGAGATTTAACTGGAGAACGTTTACAAACTCCACCTTTACAAACAACTTTTGAACCTTTTTCAGAAGCATCTAATTGCCATCTACAGACACCAGTGCTATCTATAACAGAATTATATAATTTACCATCATTACCTCTTCTTCTTTCACCACAGCATTTATTAGCAGGAAATGGAGGAGAGTTACGGTCAGAATATTTTTTAGTATTTTGTTTTACACAACCAGACATTATTTTATTAATATGTATAATAAAATAATTTAATTATTTTTTATTTTTATATAAAATATTTATTATTAATTTACTTTGATTGGCAACCTCTACCTTTTACTTTTTTATATCCAGGAGGACATCTGATATTACCTCTTGAAGAACCTTTCTTTGATTTTTTACTAGATTTCTTTGCAGAACGTTTTCCGCTTCTTTTCTTAGATTGTTTACTTGATTTCTTTTGAGAACGTGATTTTTTAACACATCCAGCATGATGACCTTTAGCACGAGAACGTTGAAAGCCTGGTGGGCATTTGATATTAGACATTTTAATTATATAATAATAAAAAAAATTATTATATAAAATTTAACTTTTAATTTTAATACATTGTTTCAAAATCTTCATCTTCATTATATACTTGTTCTGATGATTGTTTATTTTTAGCAGATAATCTAGCAGGACCCCAAGGATCTAATAATATTTTCATAATATCACTTGCTTTACCAGATTGGTTTTTGCTATAATTAGATAATAATGTTTGTTCTTTATTAGATAAGAATATATCTGAATTTTTGTCTTCTTTTGTATATAAATGAACGATACCAGTACCTGTACGAATTTGTTTTCCAACACAAACAGAAGCTGAAGCACCTATTAAATGGTCTTTTTCTCCAGCAATAGCAGCTTGAATAACATTATCAAAAGCTTGTTCAAAACATATTTTAGCGAGAGGTCCAACTTGTTTTCTATCAATACCATAACGAGAAACAGAAGTAATTTTTCCATTAGTTGTCATACTTGCTGTTAAAAGGTCTAAGTGACGTTTATTAAGATTAGGAAGATTAATAAAAAATTCTTCTTCTAAAAAGTTTTTAGCAGCATCAATTCCAAATACGTCATAAATGTCCCAGATATTATTACTTTTACATTTATAAGGTATTACTAATGGATGATTAACTATTTCTCTATAATTACAGCCTTTAGTAGTAATAGACCATTCTCCGTTTTTTTCTTCTGTAAAATAACATTCTTCAATGCCAAATAATCCAGAAACTGGGCATTCATAAATTAAAGGAATAAGAACGTCTTTAATAAAAAAATAAACTTTATTTTCATCATTAATAAAAAATACAAATCCACTTTGAAGGTCATCTGTATTTTTTGATTGTTTCTTTTTAATGATATTAATAGGATTATCAATATTATTGCTAACCCAAATGTCAATAATACCTGTAGTATCAGGATAAAAGACGACAGAAATAGATTCATTAATACAATTTTTAGAATTACCAGAAAGAGATAGTTTAATACATCCTGCAATATAAGATAATGATTTTTTAATTCTAAATATATGTTCTAGAGATAAAGTCAAACGAATTCTCCAATCATATTGAATAAAAGTATCATCATAAAAAGTTTTAAAAAAATTATGATATTTATTTTCAAAGTCTGTAGCAGGAGGACGATATTCTATTTTTATTTCTTTTAATAGAGATTTAATATTATAATATGTAAATTCTTTGTCACAAATTTCTTTGATAAAATAAAGATTTTTAAGATCACCGATTTCTGGTTTTAAATAAATTAAACAACTAGGAGTTTTTACTTCTTTACTTACATTTAATAATTCTTTTAAACGAGGAACACCTGAAGTTAATGCAACTTTACCTATACCTGCAGAGTGAAAACTGTTTAAAGATGCTTGAGTATTTTGTTCACCAATAGATGAAGCAGCGATACAACCAACATTTTCACCAGGATGTAAAAATGAAGAATCATAAGAATGTTTGATTTGTTCTTTTAATAAAGGGATAATTCCAGGATAAACATCTACTTTTACAAGTTGTTTTTTAATATTAGAAACGATATTATAAGTAAGAGCTTCTGCTATATCTTTATCAATTTTATTATTAGATATGATAACAGAACAAATATCTGAGATTTCTTCAGAGGTTAACTTACGTTTTAACATTTGAATAATTTTAAGATGTTATACCTTGAAATTATAAAATATAAATCATTTTATTTTTTATATATTTAAAAAATCAATACTAGATTTTTAAATGGACACTAATCTTAATCATTCTCAGTTTTTACAAACAAAAAAAGAAGTTTGTGAATTATTAAATAGCGTAAAGACTTTAAGCAGCGCAAAAAGAAAGATGGAAACATTATCTAAAAAATTAAATTATGTTCAACTTTTTTCCAAACAAGGTGTACAGGGCCTTGCTGGACATTTAGAAATAAAAAAGAATAAAATTCCTTTTGTATTTAAAGTTAGTGTAGAGTTGGATAAAAGTATTGAACATGAAAATAGTGTATTAGAATCACTAAACAGTATTAAATCATTTTGTCCTAACTTTATTGGAGTTTATGGTATGCAAGAATTACCTGTTAGTAGAATGTTTATTTTAGAAAATAAAGATGATAGCGAATACGAAGATGATAGCGACGAAGAAGAAAGTTCACAAGAAGATGATAGCGACGAAGAAGAAAGTTCAACAAGTGATAAATCTTCAAGTGATGAAAGTTCGTCAAGTGAAAATGAAGTAGATTTAGAAAATTTAAATTTATTTACATTTGATAACGAATATAGCTTAAATAACGTATTATTTTTAGAATATATTAGCAATATGAGTTTAAAACACGTATTGAAATACTCTGATAAACATATTTTATATTCTCAAATTTTATCTTTGTTATGCGGAGTATATATGGCACAAAAACATCTTCGTTTTACACATTATGATTTACATATTGATAATGTTATGTTAAAAACAATTGATGAAAATGCAATATTTGTTTATAATTTAGGTACTGATGCTTTCATTGTGCCTACGTTTGGAGTGTATCCTGTTATAATTGATATGGGAAGTAGTTATTGTCAACATTTAGAAGACCAAAGTATGAAATCAAGTCCAAGTCATTACGATAAAGGATTACAACCAACCTTTTATGATAATTTTAATGATATTCATCATTTTTTATTAAGTTTATTTTATGAAATTGAAAAAGATAATGAAGAATATTATTTTCTAAGCACAAGATTAATGTGGTTTTTTAGACATTTACCATTATTAAGAAAGAAAGGATGGAAGATGTTACCAGTTGATGTAATTAGAAATGTAAGAAAGTTTATTAAACAACTTTGCCCTGACCTATATAAATTAACCAGTTTTCACGATATGGATAAAGATTTTATTGAAGTGTTATCATATGGTATTAAATTGCCTTGGAAAGAAGAGTTAGACGATGATATTTATAAAGAGTATAAGAATGATAATATCGAAGATACAATTGTAGATGGATTGAAAAAATATTTTGTTGATTTTTTTACAGAGTTTCAAAAGTTTGATGAGATAGAAGATTTTGAAGATCCATATGATTTATTATTTATATTAAAAGAGATAGTAGATTTAGTATATTTACATTCTAAAAGTATTACAAAGAATATTGATAAATTTTTAGTAAAACGTTTAGTAAATGAATTAAAATCAAGATTATTATGTTGTTTACCAGATATTCCTGAAGATATTGATTTTGGAAAATTATTTTATAATTGTAAATTATCAATAAGTTTAATTCGTACTATGTATTATAGGGAAGTTAAGCCTAATATTGAAAAAATTAATGAATCTTATTCACAGATGGAGATAAAGAGTGTAATTGATATTATAAAGATGATAAAGAGAAATACATCAGTGAGATATGTATATAATAGACATACAGTGTTATATATATGGGATAGTATAAATAAATGTTCAAAGAAAGTGATGTTAAATAGCTTAATTAAGAATGAAGAAGTAGAGAGATTAAATGACGATCATCCAACATTGTCTGAACATAAGATATTAAAATTATTAAAAATGAAAAAGTAAATGTTGAAAATAAAAGTTTTTTTTATATAGTTATATATAAAAAAAAGATGAGTTGTATAATAAATGGAAGATGTTGTGAAGAAAAATCAGACACTCCTTGGTTTGATGATTTCACAAAATTATTTTGTTCTCTATCTCCAATCCCTCACGGAAGTTTAACTTCAGGAGAAAGAATAAATGCAGTAACAAGAATGGTATTGTATATTTTCTTATTAATGTTGTCTTCAAATTATAAGTTTAAATTCCAATTTTTAACATTAAGTTTAATATTTATTTTCTTACTAAATAAATTAGCAAAAGAAAAGAAAATGACAGAAAATTATGCATTTTTATCTCCTCCTAATAATAATAATATGAATTATCAAACGCTTTCTGAAAACGGAATTCGCGCAAGACATAGCAATTTAGTTCTTACTAACCAACCTCAGCTTGCCTCTTATACTGATTATAAAGGTAGTGCAATACAGTCTTTCTTAGATGAGAATGGAAACTTACTTTCTCAACCAGTTATTGAAGAAAGATTGAAATATCAACAATTAGAACAAAATATGCCAATGTATTCAAATAATGATTCAAATAATTATAAAGGTAACACTGCATTAGCTTTAAAAACTGATAAATTCAATTTTGAAGGCGGTCAACGAGTAAGTAATGCTGGCATTCAATTTTATTCTCTTAACCAAGGTGTTAATCGTAGAACTATGGTAGAACCTATTATTACTCCTAGAGCATATGATTTAGAATATTGGGGTAAAACTTCAACTAATATTGATAGAATTAATAGACGTAATTATACCGATATTACAGAAGATGAATTATTTAGACAAGGTGGACCAGTTGGTGGTCTTGGAGTTGAACAACAATATGTACCAAGAGTTAGAGGAGCAGTAGAACCAATGAATTCAGTAGGAGACAAATCATACGATGGTTATTATGGTTCTAATGAATTTTATTATGGAACAAATGATAGAAGAGATTATGAAAATAACATTGAACCAATTTATTCTCCGCAATTAAATAAAGATGCAACAATAAAACCAATATATAATCCTGGCAATGTGTCAAAACTTGAAGAAATTACTAGAGATTCAAATTATTTATTTAATAAAAATAATAAAAAAAATAATATCCATAATATAGATAAAGAAGAAATGATGAACACATTTAACACAAATCAATATAATGATTTGACAGCAAAAGCAACATCTAATAATAATGTTCCTGCTAATATATTAATGATTGAAAAAGATCCAGCATACGAAAATTGGTATGGAAAAAAACGCGCCCCTGAAAGACCTAAAGGTATCAGAGAAGGATTTGATTTTATGCCTGCTGATTCTGCTGATAAAGTAGCTCAAACCTTTGGTTCTCTTGGTAAAACTACTCCAGTTGGACAAGATTATAAATTACTTTCAAGAGTTCCTGAAGGTACTGTTTTACCAAAAGTTACTCCTGTAACTGAACAAATGTTAAATGCAAGTCCTACTTACGTCTATAATGATAGTTTTTTTAACGACCCTTCTAAACGTATGTTTTTACAAGATATTCAACCTAAAATTTATTCTTGGGCCGTTGAACAAACTCCTATTAACTCTAATATTGGTATTTCTTATAATCCTCAACTTCCTCCTAGAGTTTTAGACCAAGTTTATAGTAAAGAAGGTCAACAAGGTGCTTATCCTTTATATTCTAGAATTGACCCTCAACTTGTTAGAACAGACGGTACTGCAGGTGAACTTGCTAACAATCCTACCAGAACAAATTGGTCTGCTAATTATAGCGATTGGGTTCCACCTCCAGGTACTATTAACTTTGAAAATATTTATGATCCTCGTTTTACTTCATACGGTGATCCATATAGAAGTTATTCTGATATTAATTTAGGTCAAGTTCAATATTACTATTCTGATATTGATGCTTATACTATGCCTAACTTTATCTCAAGAAGTAATGTTGATTTTATGGAATATAGAACTCCTCAAAATCAAGTTTGGCCAGAATATGAACGTACTGCATCTGCTGACCAAGTTAAACCTTACGTTGAAAGTCAATATGCTGCTGATAATTTATTTTTTAGAGAAGATTTAATGGAACATCAGATGAGCAAACGTAATCGCGAAATGTGGCAACTTCGTCAGGCTCCTCTTACTCGTGCTGCTCATAGTAATATGCCATTTGGACCTAGTTAAATTCTTAAAATTTTTATTAATATTATTAATAAAAATTAACTTTCTCGTTTACAACGATGCTGGATGAATAATCGCAGGATCATATTTGATTTGTGGTTTATTAAATGTTTTATAAATTAAATATATTAACATTAATATCAATAAAATTTCTATTACATTCATTTTTATTTATATCAAAATATTTTTTTTATATTATTAAAATATCTTGTTCACTAATATCTTCTTTATCATACATTATATGCTCGTAAAAACTTATCAAATATTGATCATTTGTCTTTCTTATAATCTTGTCTAAATGTTCACAAAAATCATCTGATATCACATTTGACCTATTCTCTTCCGTAGATAATTCATTTAACTTTTCTACTGTCTTTGTCTTAAAAACTATATTTTTCACATTATCTAACTCGGATAACTCTTTAAATATCGCTGACTTTTTTAATGCCTTAAATTCTTCTATTGCATCTCCTTTCAATGCTATCTTATACTCTATGTCAGATTTTAACATCTCTTTTACTTCTTCTATATTATTTATATCTACATATAAAATCTTCTTTCGTTTTATCTGTAAATATACATCTTCAAAGTTTATTTCATTATTTTCTATACTTATTAAACAAAGACTTTTATCACTTCCTTCTCCATATGAATGTTGTAAACTACTTCCTGTATAATATAAATTCTTTTTTACTCGTTGTTTATCGTGAATATGTCCACTTATTAACATTGGATATTCTTCTTTCCATTCCTCAACATCTTGTGCTACAATTGCTCCCATCTTTGCTCCGTTTAATGTTTGATGACCAAAAATTAGTTTACTCTGTTTCCAATCTGATATTAAATCAAGTGCTTCAATAAATCTTCCTTCAGGTACGTAAGGACATAATGTTATAAAAATATCATTTGATAAACAAGACCCAGGGTCTTGTAAATTAAATTTTGTAGGATAATCTACCACAGTAATTGTTCCCCATTCTTTTAAAATGTTAAGCCAATGATTTTTTGTTAAAAAGATAGAGTTAGATGTAGCGTCGTGATTACCAACAAGAACAAAAGAATTTCTTTCTAACGCTACTAACATTTTAAAAAAATCAACAGCAGCATTTAAAGCATCAGTATGAAGTTTTTCGTGCGTATGTAAAATATCACCAAGAACAATAATAGTGTCAATGTCAAGATTCTTTTCAAGATATTGTTTAAGTTCTTCAGTAAAATCTTTAGTTTCTTGAATGTTATCAGTTCTAAAGTGGGGGTCTCCGATAGCTAATAGTTTCATTTTATAATTATATTAATAAATTATAATTATAAAATCATTTTAACAAATTAAAATTTATAATGTCTTCTTACTTTATGTTTATATAATCTATACTTAAGTCTTAAAGATGGCATTGGTTCAAAATTTCTTGATTCTTCTTGATATTTATCACTTAAAATCTTAAAAATTTCAGTATATTTAGCAATTTCTTCAGGAGAACTTTGATGTTTATCAGGGTGAACTTGTATAGATGCTCTTCTATATAATGAAATTAAAGTTCTCTTATTCATATCACGTCCTTCTGCAAATGCACCACTACCTAAAATATCTCTAACCATTTGAACAAATGTCATTGGTCCATATCTAGCTTGCTGTTCTTCTGCAATTCTATCAAATACTGCTGAACGTTCTCTTTCTTCTTCTTCCATTCTATCTCTCTCTGCTTTTGCTGCTGCTCTTGCTTCATCTTCTGCTTCCTTTGCTTCAGCACCTAATTCTTCAGCTCTTGCTGCTATACCTGCTGCTTCTGCTTTTGCTTCTTCTGCTTTTTCTTCTGCTTGTGCTGCAATACCTGCTGCCTCTTGTGAAATTCCTGCTGCTTGTCTTGCTTCTTCAGCTGCTTGTGCTGCTTCAGCTTGAGGAATATAACCTAAACCTGCTCTTTCAGCGGCCTCTTCTGCTCTTTCTGCGGCTTGTTCTGCGGCTTGTTCTGCTTTTTGAGCATCAGCTGCTGCCATAAATGCTAAACCTTCAGCTTTGTCTGCTTTCTTTTCTGCTTTAATGGCTTCTTCTTCAGCAACTTTTGCTTGTTGATGTGCTTCTTCCGCTGCTTTTGCAACTTCACAATAAAATCTTTTTGATTTCTTTCCAGACTTAGTCTTGTAATAAACTCTTCTAGAACCTTTTGGACAAGATTTTCTACAAGATTTCTTGTTTTTCTTATAACCAGTAACAGAACATCTAGACCCAGCTTTCTTAGAACATCTCTTCTTAGAACCCTTTCTCTTAATTCTAGAACCTTTTGGGCAAGATTTTCTACATTGTTTAGAACGTTTAGTGCGGCCTAAACTACACTTTCTGCCCTTTGATTTTTTCTTATGACTTGGCATTATGTTTTAAATATAAGTTTAGAAAAAAAATAATTTAATAACTTATTTTATTAAATTATTTTATAGTTAACTTTTACAAATTAATATATTTTATTCTTGTAAATCATCTTTATAAATACAAGAGACAATCTTCTCTTTATCATCAGTAGTAACTTTGTTACCGTGTCCTGTAACTCTCTTTCTATTCATATAAGCATTATATAAATATAATACTCTTGCTGGTGGTAATAATTTAATATACGAACAAACCTTATCTTGAGTGATAATATCTTGTTTTTCACTAGTAATAAAACTTTCATGAAGTTCTTTCATAATATAAAATTGTTCTTGAGGTGCAATTGCAACTTGCTTTCTGACATATCTATTTCTATATTTTCTATAAACATTAACGCAAATATCACCAAGTACTTGATGAAAGTTAAGAAATTCTTCTCTCTTTTCTGGATAAAGATTAAAGAAAAATTCTACATTCTTTGAATCATCAGCTTGTTGAAGTTCAATATATCTATATAATATATTTGGCTGATTACCTCTCAATAAAGCATAAAAGATATAATCATCCTTAATTACTTTTAAGGCCTCTAAAGTCTGTGTATTAATAAACATAAGACCTTGAGAAGTTGTAATATCAACTTGCGATATTAACTCATTTACAGTTTCTAAAGTCATTGATTTATTATCAGTAATTATTTTTTCATGATAATTTGAAAACTCATTAGTATTATCAACTTTATTTATTCTAACAATGAACTGTAATTCTGGTTTTTCTCCAGCCACACAGACAATTCTATTACCAATATAATTTTTTAACAAAAACACACAAACGTAATTTTTATCTTCATAATATTCTTTATTAGAATCACTTTCAGTAAATCTATTATAAGCTTCATCAAATAACTCACCAAATGACTTATCACATCCCCACTTACTAGTATAAGAATCTATCTTCTTATGAGTTGATACATACCAATTATTATTATGATAAAATCTACGAATAAGACAACCTTCAAAAGCAGGCATTCTAATAACATTAGGATTTGATAACATAGGTTCTAAATATGTTTTTAAGTTTTCAGTATCATTAGCACCAAATTCAGGAGTAAACCCAAAAGTTTTACAAACAATATTATCAGTATCATCTTCCTTAATAATACCACGATATTGTTTAATATCATTTGGACTTAAAACATTAACTTCATCATAATGATAACAAGTTAAACCATCAAGTTTATCAACTGCAATAATTTTAGAGTCAAGGATTACGTTACTAGTTTCAGAAGACATTTATAACAGATTTCTACAGGTTATATATAAATTATAATTCTTTAAACTTATAATTTATTGTTCAATTCAGGTTTGATAATATATAATTGAAAATTTTCATAACATTTTCTGGCGAATATGTTTTATATCCATTTTGTGTCATATCAATGTTAGGCGGATTATTAAAAATTTTAATTAAATCTTCTTTTGTTTCATATAAAATAGCTTTATCTCCAAGCATATCTAGATGAGCTCTATTTTCTCCATTAATATAAGTGATAACAGGTTTATTTTTAATTGCAAATTCACCACAACATAATCCAAATGTTTCACCCAGATTTTGAACATGAATCATATAATTACAAGTATTAATAAATTTTGATTTTGTTTCTAAACAAGTAGTGCAAGGTAGATACAAAATATTTGAAAAATCTTCTTCATGAAATTTAATAGTATTCATAAATAAAAAATAAATATTAGGATTACTTTTTGCAATTTCTATTATAGCTTCTTTTGCAAATTGAATATTAAAACTATCTAATCCTCCATGTCTACCAATAACTAAAGCATTTTTTGGGATGTTTAATTCTTCTTTGTAATCTTCATCAACATCTGGAAGATAAACCATATGAGGTAATACAAATGCTTTAGTTTTATATCTTATATTTAAAGCATTTGAAATAGTACAATAAAAATCACCTTGAGGTGAATTTGTTTCAAATACTGCGTGTTTTATAGTTTTACAATTTTTCCAAATATTTTTATTTTTAAATTGATATACAGATTCATACATTCCATGAGTAAGAGTATGAAAGACGTCAATATTATATTCTTCAATTATATTTGTAATGTCTTCAATAGAGTTTAATTCAAACATTTGAAATCTATTTTTAAATTTAGGAAAAGAGTTTTTAATCGAAGGATACCATCCAAGAGCCGTTTGAGTTTGGTCTGAAAAATAAGCAATATAAGATTTGTTACCAAGGATTGTTTCATTAAAATGTGCATAATCATAAATTGCAACTTCAGTTCCTCTTTCAAAAAAATGACGGACAAAAAATATAATATTTTTCATTTATTCTTTTACAAATATTTTTTTAAACACATATTAATAATTGCAATCATCAAGCAAAGAAATAATTATAAATGAACGTTTTAAAATTATATTAATTGTAGCCATTTAAATAGTAAAAATCCTTTTGAATAATATTTTTATTAAGATAAACTTAATAAGAATATATCGATACTAGGTGTATCGTAGTTAACTTTATTTATTTAATATTTTACTTAGATTTACTAGACTTAGACTTGGTCTTTGACTTTGATTTAGACATTTCAATTTTCCTATCTTCGTCATCAGATAAATTAATAGTATCATCAACTTCTTGTGTTGAAACACTAAATTCTTCATCCATATCCTTAACAGATTCTTCTTCATTTAAAACTTGAGAAATTTCAGTTTCTAATTCTTCCATATCAAAAGATTCTTCCTTAAAAGTTGAACAATTAGTAAAAGATAAAAATTTATTTTCAGTAGTCTTTTCATTAGGCTTGAATGCACCTTCTAAAATCTTTACTTGAAGTTTAATATCTTTACCTACAAAGATTGATTCAATTTTAATGGCACATCTTAACATACCACCCTTATTAAGGTAATCTTTCGGAAATAAAGAGATAGGCTTTCCATCTTTACCTAAGACATCATCTTTGTAAATCTTAGTATAAATCTTATCTGGAATTTCATTTCCATCTTTATCGGTCTTAGACTTGGTATAAATAAGTTTGACATTTAATACAGGCTTATCAGGTTGTGGTTCTTCTGTAGCCTTATCTTTTACATAAGATAATGTAGTGATTTTCTTAAGGTCACTTCTTTCTAAACCATTTTTTTTACATTTTCTTTGGACATCTTTTTGAATGAGATGGTCTTTACATTTTTCAACAATTTTATTAAAAGTTTCAACAATAGCAAGCTGTTCTTCAGTTTGACCATTAATGTCATGAAGAATAAGACCAGCTTGATATCCAGTAAGAGCCTTAGTATTTTGGTCTAAACTTTCTTTAATACCATAAGTAGAGAGTTTAGGTAAAGCGAAGACTAAATCTCCATCGGTCTTATTCTTATTTCTTACGCCAAGATGAATACGAGCAGTAGGAATAGTAGAACCAGGAATAGTTCCTGGTACTGGTTCATCAAAAAACATTTTAGAGACATCAAAGTTATTAAAGTCAGATAATTGAGTAGTTGCAGTGCGGTTAATAGATTTAGCGGACATTTTCAAAGTTTAATTATTAGAGGGTATTGCCTTTCGGTTTTATTTTATATTTCAAATCTTTAAATTAAAAATAAAAAATCAATTTATGTTTTTTTATTTTAACTTTTTTCTTTCTATTTACATAAAATGAATATGAACTTGATTATATTATTAGCTGTTCTTTTATCCATCCCTTATTTCTGTAGAAATGATATGGATAAGGTTCCTCTCCTAGTCTTTTTAGCTATTCTTTTAATCTTTATGAAGGCTAAAGAAACTTTTGCAATGTATGATGTAGCTGATATCTCAGAAGGAAATTATATGGTTCAAACTATTAATAATAGAAAGTTAATAAGCAACGCTGTCACTCCTATTTTATGTGATAATTTTACTTTTGGCAATAGTGCTTTACTTCCATCAAGAAAAGAAGATGGTTGGAAGTTAAAGAAGGTATCTAAAGGTGTTTATATGTTTTTTAAGCCAACCATTGAAGAATGTTTATATGTTGGTAATAGAAATGAATTAAAGGCATTTGCACCAATTGGTTGTCCAAAGAAAAACTTATGTGGTCTTGAAAATCTTAACTATCAAGGAGAACTTGACAATCAAAATGATTTCCGTTCTTATTTTAGAATTGTTAATGCTGATGGAGGCTATTATATTATTAGCAATCATAACAATAAATATATTTGTATAAATGAATCTGGAATTGGTTTAATTGATACTCCTAATGATAATTGTATTTTCAAATTTGATAAATTTTAAATAATTTTATTATTATTAAAATAATAAAATTAACTTTCAAATGTAATCTCTGGTTCTTTTTCACAATCATTTATCATTTTTTCTAAACGATTATTATTAATATTTATATTATGTTCCATAATAAATTCATCAAGGGCATCTCTATCTATGTTTTTATGTTTTTTAATTTTTATTTTTTCATATTCTTTATTAAATAATTTTCTAATATGTTTATATTCAAACTTACTAATATCATATCTCTTCATCTTTGTTTCTTGGTTTAACATTTCTTCTATTGATTTAAACTCTTTAATAAATTCTGATGCTTTTGCTGGACCAATTCCCTTTATTCTTGTCTTTTTATTATAATCACATCCAATTAAGATTGAAAAATCTACAAATTGTTCATAAGTCATCTCCATTGACTCTAATAAATCTTTTAATTTTACAGCTGTAATACTTCCTGTAGAAGGTTCATATGTTAAAACAGTATTAGGACAACCATGAGCAAAACAATCTGTATCACAACTAATAACGGCTGTACCAAATCCTTTTCTACAAAGATACGAACACATTGCTTCAGCTTCATCTGGAGATTGAATAAAAGGAATTCCTAAGATATTTAAAAGTTGTTTTACTAATTCCATTTCTTTACTTCCCATATAAAAAGTAGTACGTTGTAATGAAAAAATATAATTTTCAATATCAATAATATCATTATCACTAACCGTTAAATCATCTTGTATATCAAATAATAAAGTTCTTAATTTAGTTGACTTATTTTTACTCTGTAAATCTTTAATTGTATCTTGTAATATCTTTGTTTGCTCTTCTGTCAACTCTTTATTTTTATAAGCTTCTACTGCTTGAATTAAAGATGTTATCTTATCCTTTGTTTTTTGTCTTTTTTCTTTTCTTTCTTCTAATTCATCTTTCTTTTCTTCTGGAGGCTTACCGTCAAATACAGGCACAACGTGAACTTTAAAAGATTTTAGAGATAAAAACATTTGAAAAAGACAGCCAAGCCATCTACTAGATTGATTTCCAAAGATACTGATATATTTATAAATGTAAGATGATACATCCATAAATATACGCTGGTGGCTATAAAGAGTAATATGTTCGTTTATTATAACTTCAAGATGTTCTTTTTTCGTATAAGCAAGAAAGCCGTCTAAACCCATTTTAATTATAATTTAAATGTATATTTGTATATTATTAATTAACTTTTAAAATCACTTTAAATGACTTCAAATTTATCTTTTTTATATGAACATTCTCAAAAGGAATTAGATGAAGCTTATCAAGAAATCAAACAATTAACAGACAAATGTAAATCATATGAAACTAAAATCAAAGACCTTGAAGATAAAATTGAAGACTTTGAATCTGACAGAGAATATTATAAGTTTTTATACGAAGAACCCAGTACAGAAGAAGATACAGAAAATAATGAAACTGATATAGAAACAGATGTAGAATATGCTTCTTCAGAAATTAGAAAAGAAGTTGAAAGTGACATTGAAAAAGAAGATAGATTAATCAACTTGGGACTTGAGATAAATCGTTTACAATTTGAAATATCTGAATTATTTCATTTATTTAAAAAAGACATTACTGATATTGATTATGAACGTTATAAAACTGAAAAAAGAAATTATTACAAATTAATAGAAGTATTACACTCTGTCTATAAAGGTAAAAATAAATTAGATATTTTTGATATTTTAATAAAAATTATTAAGAAAGAAAAACGAGTATATGAATGCGATACAGAACTTGAAAATCTTCAATAAATATTTTAATTATAATTTTAATAATTATAATTAACTTTTTTTTTATTATTCTTAAAAAAGAATAGTAAAATTTTTAATTAACTTTTAATTTATTTATTCATCTAACTCAGCCTCTTCTTCAACTGGCTTAATAAAATGATGCTTCAAATATTGTTGAAGTCTGAAATAAGTCAATGGTAAAGCCTTACCAGTTTCTTCATCCTTTGGTGCAGAAGCAGCATCATACTTCAATAATGTCTTCAACTTAACATCACAGTTAATATTTCTCTTATTCTCAGGATCATTCAAAGAATGCTTTGCGATATAATCACAAATTTCCTTAGTAACTTGAGTTCTAGAATACTTCTTGTTAACATCCCAACCTAAGAACTTTGCCATTTCAGCAGTGATAAGAACAGGCTTCAAGAAACCAGAAGAAGTATTATTCTTTCTAACAGAATTCTTCTTAAACTTAGTAAGCTTATTACCGTCCTTATGTAATTGTCTGAAAACCTTATGTAAAGTTCTTAATAATCTAATACCCTTAGACTTTGGCTTTTGGTCAGATTCTCTGAGCTTAGAAATCTCAGATAAAATCATATCAGAAAACTTAGTACAATCAATATCAAAAGATTCCTTATTAACAGTTCTCTTAACTCTTGGTCCAGCTGGTTGCTTTTCAACCTCTTCTACTTGTTCTGGAGATTCTTCCTTCTTTTCAACCTTCTTTCTTGGAGTCTTTACTGGAGCTGGAGTATCAACCTTCTTTTCAGTTTGCTTAGAATCAGCCTTCTTAGATGGTGCCTTCTTAGTTTCAGTCTTAACTGGAGCTGCTTCAGTCTTCTTAGAAGTAGACTTCTTAACTGGTGCTTGAGATTCTTGAACAGGAGTTTCAGTTTTAGTAGATTTCTTTGATGGAGCCATTTTACTTGGTTTGTTTTTTATATATTAAACTTCTCTTTAAACCTTTTTAATTATCAAAAAAAATAATATTTTTTTCGTCTCAGTTTAAAGTTCTTTTAAGTTTTTATAAAAAAATATTTATAAAAAAATATTTTTTTTCTCTTATTTGTATTCTTAATTTTATTTTGGTTCTAAAATTTTTTAATTATTATATTAATTAAAAAATTTAACTTTTTATTAAGGGTTCTTTTGTTAAGAATTCAAATAATTCTTCAAATGTAAGTTTATCAAATATTGAAAAAACTCCAGTATCTTTACATTCTTGTATATATTCGTATAATTCTTCTACTTCTTTTAATTGTTCTTTTGCTATCAATTCTTCTGTTGTTAATTCTTCTTCATCTGAATACCAGTCATCAAACATTTGATTACTCATTGTATCTTTTTAATAATTCTGCAGTCTGATTATCTATAGTAGTATTATCTATAGCAAAATATAATAAATCTTCGTATGTGATACCTTTAAACTGAATGTTAATTCTCTTTAAAATATCTTGTAATAAATATCTATGTTCTTTTTCAAAATACGAAAAAGTTCTTAACTTTAATCTACTGTTATATGGATAAACGTAAACACTATTTAGCATTAAACTCTTTTTATAATTTTATCTTTTATAATTAAATTACTTGGCTTTAGGCTTCTTTTTCTTGTCCTTTACTGTGATTAATTCTGGCTGCTTTACCTCAATTGCAATAGGTTCTTCTTCTTTAATATTATCTTCAAGAAGCTGCACAATAGGTTCAATATTTGTATTTTCAATCATATTTAATTCTTCATTTACATCTGATACATCATCTATACTAGTTACTTGTTCTTGAAAAAATGACTCTTTATTTGACATTTCTAATGTAGGAACCATATTTTCTACATTTTTATTTGATACAACAGAATTATTTATAATCTCATTTTCCATTACATCTTCATTATTATCCATTGAAATTGGAGTAATATTAAATTTTTGTTTTCTTACAGGAACTTGACCTTGTTTATTTCTCATTAAAAATTCAATACTTTTACTAATTCCTTCAAAATTCTTTTCTATAAATTCTTGTTGCTTTACCATCACATTTTGAACTTCTTCTAACTCTTTTCTCAAATTCTTTATTTGTTTATTTAAATAAAGAAATACACCTCCAATCACAACGACTTCTCCTGCTAAATGAACTATCTTTTGCTGATCCATTATAGACAAATAATATTTGTTTATAAATTTTATTCTCTTAAAGCTATAAATTTTAAAAAATTAAAGTCCAGCACATTTTGCTATTTTATCTGATGCCTTTCGATCCGCCATTCTAATCTTACTTTGTGCTGTAGTTGTCGGCTTCTTTATCAATATATTTGATAATGTATTTACTATACTATCTAAACTCTTTCTATCAACCGGTACAATCTGCTCTGTTTTTCTCTCTTCTATAACTTGCTCTTCTTCTTCAAGTTCCTTTTCTTCTTCACCATCTGGCAATGTTAAACTTGCTATCTTTGCTGTTATCATATCTATCACCTCATCCTTCCCTGATACCTTTATCTTTTTATTATTTATCATTATTTCTGTATATTCTTCACTCTCAATACACTTCTTATTATCTACATCACAAACCATATCATCTTTACACTTTAAATCATCTTCCATCTCCTCTAAACTTGTATAACTATCTTTAGTAGCACATTTAATATCTGCCTTTCTCTTCTTTTCTACTTTCAGTAAACTAATTATAGTTTCATAATCATCTTCCATCAACAATCCTTTTTCGGTTTCTTCTGAAGATGGACTATATTTTTCTGCCCATTTTCTCATAGCCTTCATATTATCTTTATTATTTTGTTTGACTAATGAATCAACAAGCCACATACGAAATATCGAGTTTGGAGTTACTATTCTATCAAGAAGTTCTTTAAAATCATCATCATTTGCTAAATCATCATAAAATTGTTCTTCCAACTCTACATTACCATCAAAAATATCATTAAATTCACTTACTAATCTTTCTTGTCCTTTCTTAGATGCTTTTTTAAGACGTTTAACAATTGTTTTATAATCATACTCTTCTTCTTCTATTTCTTCTTCAGATTTCTTTTCTTCCTCTTCTTTACGTTTCTTCTCTTCTTCTTTTCTTTTTTCTTCTGATTCTCTTGCTTTCTTTTCTTCTCTTTCTTTTACTTTCTTTTCTATTTCTGCTTTCATTTCACGTTCAGTTTTCAATCTCTCTTCTCCAATCTCTTTTAACATTTGTGTTTCGACATCACTAATTCTTTTCTTTACAACATTTATCAAACCATCTACATTCTCAATAGAACCCATAATACGTTTATTTAACACATCAATTGGTTTTCTAATATATTTAATACATTTACCTTTATCAATATCGCATACAGTATCAGGAGGACAAGTCAAATCACTTTCAGCAATCTTCAAATCAAACTTTTCATCTTTCATCCAATCTTTCATTTGAAAACATAAGCCAGAATATTCTTCTTGAACTGATTTCATCTCTTCTAATTGTTTTCTTACTTCATCTAACGCTTCTTGCTTTTCTTTTAATCTTTTTTCTAAATTAAATTCTATTGCTTTAGGTGCATTTAATGCCTGATAATATTTATCTTCATAATCATTTTTTAATCTATTTAATCTTTTAATCTCTTCTTCGCTCTTATTATTCTTTTCTTCTAACTTTTCAATCATCTTTTCTAAATCAGAGGCCTTTCTCTTCTCTGATAATAAATTATTCTGATTAGACTCTGCTTTTTCTCTCAATTTTTCTACTTGAGAATTTAATTCTTCAATCTTTTCTAAATCTTCCTCAGATTTCTTTGGTTGTTTTTCTAATTTTTCAATTAATTGTTCTAAATCTTCTATCTTCTTATTTGCTTCTAAATTCTTTTGTTTAAAAGCTTTGTATTTTTCTTTAATATCTTTTATCTCATTTTTTAATTCATTTATTTCATCTTCTTTTGTTTGATAACCTTCAGTAAGGTCTGAAACATCTCTGTCGATATTCTTTAAAATATACACAAATAACTCTTCCTTATCATTTGTCTTTGGAAGTTCCCAATTTCTATCTTGAATATACGCCTTAAGTTGCGCTATATTAATTCTTTCTTCTTTTGCTGCTTGTCTTGGCTCAGGTCTTGGGGCTGATTTTGGCGAAGGAGGAGGTGAAGGTCTTCTTTTACCAGCAATCGCAGCGCGTTTTAATAAATCTAATGCTTCATTATATTTAGCAATTGGAACATTCTTTGATTTTTTACCATCAGAACCTGATGATGCATTTTCTTTAAAAATTCTAGATAATATTTGTTTAGGTAATTCCGGGTCTACATCAGGATATTTTTCCAACATAGAATTTCTAAACACTGAAATAGATAATGTTGGAAATGACTTTCTAAAATATACGATAGCTTCTGCTTCAATTATACTTTCAATAGACAATTCTTTTTCATCATCTTCTTCGTCTGATAAAGACCCTCTTCTTTGAGCACGTGGTTTTGGTGCAGCATCTTCTAAATAAGGAAGTTCAGGTTTAGCAGTAACTTCAATTGTCTTATCGAATTTATTTTCTAAAGCACGTTTATAATACTCGATAACTTCTTGACGTTTTTCTTCTCTTTGGGCAGTAGGCACTAAAGAAATTTGTCTATTAATCAATGTTGCTTGATTAATAATCTTTTCACAGTTTTCTTCTTTAGTACCTAATTGATCTCCTGCTTTAAGAATTGTAACTGCTTTTTTAACTACAAGTGAATTAGTATTACTAGCAGAACATTGGTCTTTTGCTTCTTTTAATGAAGTAGGATTATCACTAAAAAAAAGTTTCCATGGAAATTCACTTGGACTATCTGTTTGTTGTCTTGGCATTTGTTATTATTAAAAGAAAAAAATATGACTTTAATATATCTTTTTACATAAAATTTATAAAAAAATATCAATTTACTTTTTTAATAAATTTAAAGTTATTTTTTATTTCTTATAAAATGAATACTACTTCTCAAAGAGATTTTAATTGTCTTCTTAAAGAACAATATAAATTTAAAAATACTTCTTTATTCACCTCTCTTAAAGTTAAAAAAATCAAAGACACTGCCATCTCTATCATTATTAACGGTGTAAAATTTCCTTACTCTAAAAAAACTAACGCATTTGTTATTTTTGATGTCGCTGATATTAGAAATGCCTGCAGAGATGCCCTCGGAATGAATGAAGAAGAAAATAATTTAATTCGTCTTGAACAAACTTTTGTATATAATTCTTTATCTTCTATGTCTCACTATAAAAATATCCCTGTTAGCACATTAGATAATGCTATCTTTTCAGAAGATTTAGAAATTAAATTTAAATTAGATGGTCCATTACAACCTTCTGTTATAGATGTAACTGAAACTTATATTGTTAGTGATATTCACAAAGAAACTTATCAAAGTTAAAATTTTTAAAAAAAATAATAATTTTTAAAAATTTATTTGTTTAAAAATCTTTCATTATATATCTTATTTCCAAGATATAAATTATAAACTAAAAATATAACTATCAATGTTCCAAAAGCTCTATGTCCATTTAGCCACATACTTCTTGTTAAAATACTATCTTCATCTTTAACATATCTTCTAATAATAATAGCCCAACCTACATTTAATAATAATAGTACAACTAAAATTACACCAATAATACCGTGTCTAGTAGATAATGGATGAATATTTTTTTCACTTTCATTATCTTTAGCATATAAACTAATCATAATACCAATGAAAGCCAATGTCAATACAGATAACATAATATTTTTATGATAAGTATACCAATTATTTCCAATTTTACGTCTAAATATAGCAATAACTATACCAAGAGGTAATAAAAAGTAAAAAGTAAAATACATAATAAATTTATGAATGGTAAAAAGTTTTTGAGAATTCATTTTTTTATAATTATAAAATTATAAAAATAAAATTATACAATTCCATGTTTTCTCATTTTCTTTGCAACACTTTTTGAATATTTTATCCATTTACCCCTTTTACTTCCCTTTCTTTTATTTTCTTCTCTTCTTTCTTTTAATGAAAGACTTTCTCTAACGACCTTTGGTAAATATCTGCCTCTACGTTTCTTAGCATTACTTCCTTTAACATAACCCCATTGTTCTTTTGACCATTTAGTTAAACTATTACAAGGATCTTTTTTACCAATGTATCTTCCTCCTTTTTGTTTATACATAGCAACAGAGAGTTGACTTTTTCTAGCAGACCATTTTCCGGCAGGTCCTCCTTTAGAACCGCGTTTAACAGTATTTTTAACTCTTTCCCAAAGTTTTGGATTAGTACGTTTTGCACTAGTTGCTTTGCAACGACGTTTTCCTTTTGCCCAAGGAGAACGTTTGAATGATTTTTTACTCATTTATTAAACAAACAAGAAAATAATAAAAACGAAGAGAAACAATTAAAATTTTATTTTTTTTCTTTTTAAGTTATTAAAATAATAAATATGTCATCTGGACTTTATCAATTTGGTAATGTTAGCCCACTCTATGCTGACGCAGGCTGCCCAACTCAATGTTATTCTAATAACGAATATGCAGATTTATCTGATTATTACGGTGCTGTTCCAATCCCACCATCAACTGCTATTCGTATCTACAATACTCCTTTATCTGTCAATCAAAAAACTTATGAAATAGAAACTTCAGCTAAGTTGTCTGAACAACAAGTTCAACAAGCTGCTCAAGCTGCTGCTACTGCTCAACAAGCTGCTGCTACTGCTCAACAAGCTGCTGCTGCTGCTACTCAGCAATATATTAGAATGAGAAGAGGATTCTAAGTGATTTAATAAATAATTCTTTATATTTACACTTTAAAGATTTTATTCATTTAATTATAAATAAATGAATAAATATAGCGATCGTGACTTAGAATTAAGTGACACAGACCACGAACATAAAGTTTATAAAACTTCTAAATTTTCAAAAAAACATAAATTTCATAAATCTAAAAGCAGAAGTCGCAGTAGAGATGATACTGACGTCGAAAATGATGACTTTGAATTTACTAATGATCCCGAAGAATTAGTTTATATCAAAGAATTTAACATGAATGATATGATGCCTAGAACAGTTGATGACAAAGGAACTAAAATTGTAGTTATCGGCAAACCGGGAACAGGTAAATCAAGCTTAATTCAGGATATAGTTGCCCATAAAGCGCACATCATTCCTGTGTCACAAATTTTCTCAGGTACGGAAGAAAGTAACCACTTTTATAGTGAAAAATTTCCACCAATTAGTATTTATAATAAGCTTGATATGGGTGCAGTAAAACAATTTATTGATAGACAAGATAATGCTAAAAAGTTTTTAAAGAATCCTTGGGCTCTTCAGATTATTGATGATTGTACTGATAATCCTAGAATCTTAAAAGACCCGGTCTTTCAAGCTTATTATAAAAATGGTAGACATTGGAAAATGCTTCACATTCTCAGTTTACAGTATTGTTTAGATGTTTCACCAGCCATTAGAACATGTATTGATTATACTTTTATCTTAAAAGAAGGAAGTAAACTTACAAGAGAAAAATTATGGAAAAATTATGGAAGTTGTATTGAAGATTTTGCAGACTTTTGTCAATTAATGGACCAACTTACTAACGATTTTACAGCATTAGTAATTAATAACAGAGCAACAAGTAATAAATTAGAAGATTGTGTATTTTATTATAAAGCAGATTTAAGTAGAGTTCCAGTAAATTGGAAATTTGGTGCAGGTAGTTTTTGGCAATATAATCATGATAGATTTAATTCAAACTTTGTTGAAAGTTTCTATTAATTTTTTTTAAATCTTTTTTTAAACATTATCTTTTATAACTATAAAATATAATGTCAGAACGTCCTTGTGGTATAAAACCCACACCTTCTAATAATGCTTATACTAAAAACGAACTAATTAGATTAGCTGAACAAGCTGGTATTAATAGAGATATTTCTAAAATAATGTCAATGAAAGATCTTTGTTCTCTTCTTGGTCTAGAAAATTCTGTTGCAGTTAAAAATACTTCTGAAAACGAATGTAAATATAGTTCTACTAATCAACTTATTGAAAAATATATTAACAAACTAACCTCTCAAAATATTTCTCGTGAACAAGCTGAAAAAATGTCAAAAGATTATCTTTGCGATGTTATTTTTGACTTACAAGCTAATCTAGTTGTCCCAGAAGACTTTGATGAAAAAACTTGTGATTTATATGATATTGATATGTTAAAACGTATTGCTAGAAAAATTGGAATTGAATATCAATCAAACGTTAGCAAACAAGAACTTTGCAAATCCTTACAAGTTGATTATTTCATAAAAAAGAATAAAATTATTTTTGACAATAAAAAATCAACAAACTGGAAAGATATCACCAAAGGTGATTATAAATGTTTAATTCCTCTAAATGATGAAATTAATCTAGAAAAACATCAAATGGATGTCGCTCGTCATATGCTTACTCATCGTGGTCTAATTGCCGTTCATTCTGTTGGTAGTGGAAAAACATTATCTGCTGTTAGCTCTATTAACTGTGTACTTGCAAAATATCCTAATCTTAAAGTGACAATCATTACTCCATTAAGTTTAAAAAATAATTTTAAAGATGAAATGATAAAGTTTGGACTTGATTTAAATGACTTGACTATCGCTTCAAAAATTCGTATTTTTTCTTATGAAGGATTTGTAAATTATTTTATTAAACATCCAAAAGAATGTAAAAATACATTTTTAATCGTAGATGAAGCACATAACTTAAGATCAGAAATCAAACTTTCAAAATTAAATAAAATTGAAAAAGGAAGTCGTGCTTATTATATTATGAAATGTGCAGCTAGTGCTTTTAAAGTTCTTTTACTTACTGCCACTCCTATTGTTAATCGTCCTTTTGATTTAAGAAATCTTTTAATGATTGTAGAAGGAAAAGAACCAGAAACTGCAGAATCATATAAACATTTTAAAAATACTGTTCTTGAATCCCCACAATTATTTATAAATGAATTTAGATGTAAAGTTAGTATGTTTTCTATTGACCTTACAAACAACCCTGATTATCCAAAACGTATTGATATGCCTATAGAATATATCACTATGGACAGTGATTATTACAATAAATATAGACAGATTGAACTAAAGAAAATGGAAGATTTGAAATATACTTCACTTGTTGGTAGTTCAGAAATGTTTTATACTTCTCTTAGAAGAGCTGTAAATGCCCTAGATTCTGAATTTAGTCCAAAGGTTAATGCTATATTTGATTTTATTATGTCTGAAGCAAAAGCCGGAAGAAAAAGTGTTGTTTACAGTAATTGGAAAGCTGCTGGTATGAATCTTCTTCGTAAACGTTTAGACCAAAAAGGTGTTAAAAATCTTTATGGTTATATTAGCGGTGACCTCACTGAAGACCAACGAAAAATGTTTAGAGATAAAATTAATAAAGGTATTGCTAAAATTTTATTAATCTCTAGAGCAGGAGGAGAAGGATTAAATTTAAAAGAAATTAGAAATGTGATTATTATGGAAAGTAATTGGAATGTTGCAACAGACGAACAAATTATTGGTAGAGCAATTAGAAAGTTTTCACATAAAAATCTTCCACAACAAGACCAAAATGTACGTGTTTATAGATTTATGATGATAAAACCAAAATCATTAAAATCAGAAGATGAACTTGAAAGTATTGATGAAGTTCTTTATGATATTGCTTATAAGAAAAAACAACCTGAAATTAATCAATACTTAGATTATTTAAAACAAGCATCTATCGAACAAAATAATTGTAAATGCGACGATGGCTCTGCAGTTGGTTGTGAAATTAGTGAATTAGCAGAACGTAAAAAAGTTGTTAAATCTGAAGAATTAAAGAAACTTGAAGAAGAACAAGCTAAAAAAAATAAAGAAGAACTTCAACAAATTATTAGTGATAGTAAATTTATTTATGTTGCTCCTAATAATGTTACATCTTTAGCTGTAGATATTAAAGAATCTGGTATGGCGACATATAAAAAATTAGCAGGTATTGAAGGCGATATCATTAGAGTTGGAAAAGCAGTACTTGAAGATGATGATGAAGTACAACCTGAAGAAATTAAAATACAACAAAAGAAACGAAGAAAAATTATTTTATTAGACGAAGATGAAGCTGTAATAGAAGGAAATAGTCCAGCTCTTGACCCAGACGAAGAAGTAGAAGAAGATGAAGAAGTTGAAGCAGAACTTATAACATCTTCTCAAGAGATAGATGAACCGTTTATTCCAAGAAAGAAAAAATTAAACAAGAGCCAATTAGAAGATGAACCGTTTATTCCAAGAAAGAAAAAATTAAACAAGAGCCAATTAGAAGATGAACCATTTATTCCAAAAAAGAAAAAATTAAACAAGAGCCAATTAGAAGATGAACCATTTATTCCAAAAAAGAAAAAATTAAACAAAGATACAAAAAAACGCAAATATGATTTTGAAGAAGAACAAAAAGAAAGAGATGAAAATATAAAAGCTATGGAAGAAAGTTTAGAAGAACTTGGAGGAAGATTAACTGATGAAGAATTTAAAGAAATGACTGATTATTATGCTTCTTTAGCAGAAGAAGGTTCTGATGCAGAAATATATGAAGATGAATATCAAGAAGATGAATATCAAGAAGATGGATATTATGACGATGAATATTATGACGATGAATATCAAGAAGATGACGTTATAAAAGAATTACAAGAAGAAATATTAAAAGATAGTCAACCACAAGAAGAAGAAGAAAATGATGTAATAAAAGAATTACAAGAAGAAATATTAAAAGATAGTGAATCAGAAGAAGAAAAGCCTAAAAAGAAAAAAGATAAAAAGAAAAAAGATAAAAAGAAAAAAGATAAAAAGAAACCTCTTGTATTAGAATCTGATAGCGATTCAGAATATGCACAACTAGAAGATTAATTAATTTATTTTTATAATTAAAAATAAATTAGTCAGTAATATCCATATAATATATTTTTCCATCTTCATCCGATTGTTTTGTAAATTTTGTATTTGGTAATAATATAACTTCTTCTTCTCTTTCTAATACAGTGATTGGTTCAAGATATAAAGCAGATGTTCCTTTTGGAACTGATATAATCTTTAAACAGCAGCCTGATGATTTATTTATAAATTCAGTTGCAATCCGTCTACTTAAACTTGTAGAAATAATATTAGGAGAAGAATATTCATTAGTTCCTTCAACAATAAAATAAGCATCTTCTGTACCTCTATATAAAATCATATCTTCAATTGCGGGAGGAGCTCTTTTAATAATGTTTGTTATAATTTTTTTAATTCTCATGATGACTTTTTTATAGTCTTCATTTTTAAAGTATTGATAATGTTTAATTAAATTTTCAACTGAAAAATTTCTTCCAATTTGTCTTGGAGCGATAACTTGTCTGTCTCTTAAAAGATATGATAAATTATAAAAAATTTCATAATAATAATACATATGACCTTTTCCAATTTTAACTCTAAAATCATCCCAATCAAAAGGTTTTACAAATTCTAAAGTAACATCTCGTAAGAGTTTATGACCGTCATCTGTATATTGTTTTAGATAACGAATTTGCCAGTCTTCAAGCTTAGTTAAATAATCTTTTTGTTGATTAATCCAATCTTGATACATTTTTTATAAGAATAGAAATATATTATTTTAAAATATAATAGTTATAATATAAATGACAACAGTAATTGATCACAATTTTCAAAAATTATCAAATCTTATAGCAAAATTTCATACGACTAGAGAAGAAATTGATGAAATTATTATTTTATATACATTTTTAAAAAATTGTAAACTTTCAAATTCTCAAACTGAAGAACTTTTAATTTTTGACACAAAAGTTAAACTTTGTATAAAAAAATTTATATCTGAAGGAGAAAAACCTTTGAACATCACTAAAAATCAAAAAGTTTTAGAAGACTTGAAAGAACCTTCTGTAAATAA
>Ga0214921_10002403_pt1 | contig 30514 bp, 27 predicted proteins | sample LL1505_MetaG_FD_177992 | JGI IMG/M metagenome (GOLD analysis project Ga0214921, IMG submission 177992) | Freshwater microbial communities from Lake Lanier, Atlanta, Georgia, United States - LL-1505 | ecosystem: Environmental > Aquatic > Freshwater > Lake | place: USA: Georgia | collected...
ACAATTTTTTGATTTTTTTGGCGGATTTTCCTAAATATTCCCCCCATTGCAAAAGAAAATAAATTCATCGTTTTTACAATTTCGCGAATTTATTATTTACCTAAAAAAGAATATAAAGAGAAATTTATGTGGTTATGAGATAGCCTTTTTAGCTTAGTGGTAGAGCACTGGTCTTGTAAACCAGAGGTCGTGAGTTCAATTTAGTGTCAGGCAGAAAGTACCTAGAAGTGATTTAGTAAAAATAAAATTATTTTCATTCAAATAATTTTATTATCATACATGCAGCTAAATAAATTTATAGTATATTTCATTATTTTTAAAATTCTTGGTTTAGGTACTTTCTGCCTGCCACTGGTTCAATTCTCACAGAAGGCATCGCTTTATTTATTTTACACCTTTTATAGAAGGTGTAAAATTATAAATCATTTTCAATTTCAGGCATTAGTCCACATAGTATTATTCAAAATTGCGAAATATTAAACTTGCACGCACCTGCGTTGATTTATCAGTGGGAATAGAATGCAACCAATAATTGTTTGTAGGATAATTGATTATACATAGGTCACCTTTATCCAACATAACATCAATATTTTCAAAACCATTCCTTTCAAATCTCATAATGCGTGATTCTCCAAGTGAAATACTTGCTATTTTTGTACCTTCATTCATTTCTTTATCTTTATGAGGATTTATACCAACTTGTCCTGAATTGTAAATTTGCAGAACACATGTGTTATATTGTTGTTCAGTTGTTATAGATATTTTATCACGTAATTCTTTAAATTCTTGTTTCCAAGGATTCACTGGCGTTTTTATAATTTTTCCTCTAATTGTAATTATGTATTCTTTTATGTCTCCATAAATTGTTTTATTTCTTTTTTTTGAAGGTTGTCCTGCTTTTGTTACTAATGGATATTTCATATGGACAGGATCCGTTAAAATGGTCTTTAATAACTCAGTTGAAATATTTTCTTCCAAATATTTTTTATAAATAACTATGTTTAATTCGTCCAAAGGATTGGAATATTGTTCTATCATTTTTAGTTTATTTATTTGTTTTACACCTTTGGACAAAGGTGTAATATGTATAAATCAAATCAATTTTTTATTTACTATGCCGCCTACTCCTTGTTTTTTTACTTTTACGAATTCTACCAGCTTTTTGTGACTGTTTACGTGTGGATATAGACGCTGAACCATAAAAGGGCTTGTATATCTCAATATCATACCTGTCGTACACTTTTTCCATTTCATCTTCTTTTATTGTTTTATTCCATGAGGAAATTTTTTTGAATAGGTTTTCGTTTTTCTCGGGATGTATCTCTCTTTTTATATTTTTGAAAGAGAGAGAAGGAGTTTCGTGAATAATCTTTTCATTTGGAATTCCATAATATTCTGTGAATACTCTATCAAAAGTTCCATATTGCATATCTTTTTTATTCAACCCCAAGAGAGAAACCAGTTCATCTAATTTTTCTTCACTGGTACAATCCACTTCCATATATATAGGCAGCCCTGGAACAATGTCAAAAGTAATCTCATGTGCTAATGGGTGACTCCATTTTTCTCTCATTGTTTCTTGTTCTGACATTTTTTCCAGACCAATAGATTCTAGAAATTTTACACCTTTTTCATATGATTCGGTTATAGTTACCTCATATTCATCAGGGAATTTTTTGTCTTTATTAAATATTTTGGTAGTCATGGTAGTTTTCTCTCCTTCTTTACGAATACGAATGAATCCATTCTCTCCTTTACAATGTTTGTATTGGACACGATGATATATTGTTGGTTTATGAACTTGTTTAGCACCCACCGAGAGAAGTTTCTTTTTCATAGAAATAATATCTACATGAAGAAATTTGGCTTCAAATTCTCTTGGCATTTATTTTATTTTATTTTATTTGTCTTTATTTATGTTTATTTGTGTTGGGTTGGTGTATGATATAAGTTTCCTACATATATCATAGAATAAATTATATTATATTTTTCTCTTCTTTTTTGTTTTGTTTGCTTTGGTTGATTTTTCTTTTTTTATTTCACTTGAACTTGTGTGTGAAGTTGGTTCTTTTAGTGTTTTATTTTTCCCGTCCCTTTTTTTATATTCATTTCCAGGTCGATAATTTAAAAAATGTTCTTCAAATTCTCTCGTATCCTTTTTTTTTGACAATTCCATAAATTTTTTACTTTTTTCCGCACGCATTTCTTCCAAGGTATGTTCGTGTCCGTAGCAGTTGATACTAAAACGCTTCAATAATCCTTTTTGTTTTAGTCGATTTTTTTGTTGCACGTGAAATAAATATTGTGACATGCAAATAATACGATCGGTATCATAATAATCACGATTCGCATATAAAAAAGACAAATAAAAACTCAACATGGTATCAATAGTTGCTATTTTTATTTTTAGTTTTTCAACTTCAATGACGTTGTAAGAATAACAATGCAATGGTTTGTAAATAAAGGCAATAGTATCATCTCCAACTTTAATTTCATAATGTTCTGGTAATACATCATCAATTGATTCTCTCTTTATTAGTTTAATATCGGTTATACCTGGTATTTTTTCCAAACGAAGTTTTATGATTTCTGCTGTGGTTTCTGGATCGTCTGCAATTACATCAAAATCAGGTATATGTTTGAATTGTTCTTTCATTTTGATAGGCATATATGCAGAATAGAGAGAAATCGCATAACCTCCAAAAAAAACCACCTTTTGTTGAATGAATGTTTGTTTTACCGTATTATATATTTCTTCAATGACATCTTTACTCATTTGTTTATCACCCATTTTTCTCTGGAATTCAATACGACTACATTGTTTTTGTGTCAAAGGATAATGTTTATTCAAGAGAGAAAGACGTTTATGTACCTTCATCCATCTATCTGTATCTCCCATAGGTCTACTTAATTCCCCATACATTGACATTCTTAAAAAATTGGGAGGGGTATAACGGATACCATTTACTAGTATTGCTTCTTTCTTTATTGCTTCAAATAATGTCTTATTTATTTGCGTAACATCAAAAACAGGTAGATAATTTACAAAAACCTTGTAAGTTCCATAATGTTGTCCTGCTTTGGCTTCTATCTCTCTATATCCCTTTTTATAGAATAAATTTGCCAATTCTTTGGCGTCATCTAGTGCCCGAGTAGAAAAAACATCATAATCTGCTAAATCTACTGAATTGTCATAAAATTGGTCCTCTTGTGGAAGAATATTGTTAATTGCTATTCCGCCATAAGGAATCAAGTTTTTCTTCTTGATGAACTCCTCTACTATTCTTATCATATTTTTAATATCTGGCGACGAAACAATGCGTTTATTCACCTTTTTTTGAGCTAAATCAACCGCATTACGTAGAAGTGCTGTTTCACATTCCTCATAAGACATATCCTCAGAACATATTTCATCCGTTGACATTTATTTATGAATTCTGGAATTCTGGATTTATATTGCTTATATTATTGTAATAAAAAAATATTATGCTTTCATGTTATACAATCCATTGGGGTCTGTATAAGTTACTGGACCATAACTCAATTTTTTGTCAGGCTTAGGTGGGTCAGGAATGGTAACGGGTATATATCTCAATTTTGCAGGTTTCAATACAAACGCAAAACCACTATCATTGAAAAATTTATTATCTATTTCTAGGTTAGTATCTAAATGTTGATAACGCATTGCAACCATTTGACATCCAACCGCACGTGCAAAAAGACAATTAGGGTTGGACGGGTTTGAACCTACATCAGGTGTTACAATAGTCATATTCATTTTATTGAATTGAGTCAATTCATCCATGTTGGGAGTATTTACAGTTTCATAATTGGTTTGTAAATATAATATGGGAGAATTGCTTGTAATGTTTACATATTCTAAAAAGGCGTCATTTTCTAAAAAGGCAGGATTTGTATTATCTACTATAATAACAATCTTATTGCAGAGGTCAAGCAACTTAACTGAACCTAAATTATGGTTTACGCGCGGCTTTCCAGTTGTATTTACTGCATTCGGCGAGTATCCACTATATTCATAACTATATTTAGGGCCTAATAAATATGTGTCGAGAGATTTTAATAAATTGGCAAAGTTGGTATACATTTGTTGATTCGTGCTTTTAATGCGAAAGTGCAATATAACTGGGTCAGTTGAATTGGGACACATACCTCCTGCAAATACATAATTTTTCAATGTAAGAAGCACTTGTGACATGGGAACATAGTTGTATGTTTCTTTAACATAATTGCTTTTTTCAGTAGATGTTGCCACAACGGGTTGGTTGTCAATAGAATATATTTCAAAATCAAATGCACGGACACCTTGTTTTATTAAATCTATCAACACATTGATTGAAACAAAATCATTTTTATAATCTCCACCAGAACAAGCATTATAAGCTGTTTTTATATAATAGTCGCGCAAATTATAAGTATAATTATTTTGTCCTTCTGCGGAGAGATTTTTACTAGACTGTATAGTTGTGATTTTACCATTTAAATTTCCATATAATTTATTTATCGCTGCCACCTCTTTATTTTGCAAATTTTTAATATGTACGTATTGCCATATAATTAATATAACTGCGACAACAATCAAAACAATAATTATAATAGAAGCAGTATTTTGATCTATGGCTTGAATATTTTTAACAGGGTCGGACATGAAATGAGAAACATTTTGTGCGGCATTTTTAACATATTCTCCTGTGGAATCCATTTATATAACAAAGACAAAGAAATATAAATACAAATATAAATAAAACACAAAAGTTATATCTTCTAATATAATAAATATATAAAAATATTAAGACAAAATATACAATCTTATATAATCTTATAAACTTTTATTATAAAAAAATGGCAGGTGGTTTATTAAATCTTGTGTCCGAAGGAGGTCAGTCTATCATATTGTTTGGTAATCCATCCAAAACTTTTTTTAAAACAACCTATGCTAAAACAACACCTTTTGGATTGCAAAAATTTCGTATAGACTATGAGGGTTCTCGAACATTAAGATTAACAGAGGAATCCGTATTTACATTTAAGATGAAACGGTATGGCGATTTGTTAATGGACTGTTACTTATCTGTTGATTTGCCTAATATTTGGTCGCCTATAATGCCGCCCTCGCCGGACCCATTTGGTGTAGACCCATCCGGGGCTGGTACCGGATATAAATGGATACCTTATGAATTTAAATGGATAGACGATATAGGTGCTAAAATGATATCCAAAATTTCTATTACATGTGGTAACCAAACTCTGCAAGAATATAGTGGCGACTACTTGTTGGCCCAAGTGCAGAGAGACTTTAATGGCACCAAGAGAGATATATTTAATCGTATGTCTGGAAATGTGCCTGAATTGAATGATCCTGGAAATTCAGGAGCGCGAGTCAACTCATATCCAAATGCGTACTATACAGATTATGTGAATGGTCCAGACCCATCTATATACGGCCGTACATTGTATGTACCGTTGAATTCATGGTTTGGATTGAAAAGTCAAAAAGCATTTCCACTTGTTTCTCTCCAATACAATGAATTAATGATTACAGTTACATTGCGTCCTATATTCGAATTATTTAGAATTCGTGATGTATTTGATACTTATTATAACTACCCTTATGTTTCACCTAATTTTAACAAATGGTGGATGCAAATGCATCGATTTTTACAACCGCCACCAGATTTATCTTTGAATCAGTATTCTTATGTAGATACAAGAGGCGTTTGGAACGCGGATATACATTTGAATTGTACATATGGTTTTCTCTCCAATGATGAATCAAGACTATTTGCAACACACGAACAAAAATATCTGTTTAAGCAAATCCAGCAAAAAATATTTTATAATGTTACTGGTGCAAATAAAGTACAACTTGAATCACTTGGATTAATCTCTGGTTTTTTATTTTATTTTCAACGGAGTGACGCTAATTTGCGTAATGAGTGGAGTAATTATACGAATTGGCCGTATAAATATTTACCACAAGACGTAACACCTGCATCAACCGATGGTTCCTATAATGTTTGGAGAGTAGATGTGTCTAATAATATTGTTACAAATGTGCTTGTTCCAATAGGCGCTGGTGTAAATCCTGATGGTACATTGACCGGGTGGATGGTTACAGGCAATTACAATCAACAAAACATGTATAATATATTATTAACAATGGGGATTGTTCTGGACGGGCAATATAGAGAGAATTTACAACCTGTGGGGGTATTTAATTATATTGAAAAATATACAAGAACTCAGGGGGCGGCACCAAGTGGCTTATATTGTTACAATTATTCTTTGGATAGCGGTTCGCTAATTTTAGATAACCAGCCCTCGGGTGCTATCAATATGAATCGGTTTCATAATATTGAATTGGAATTTACAACTATTGTTCCTCCATTAGACCCGTTGGCACAAGTATTAAATATATGTGACCCAGCCACAGGACAAATAATAGGTGTGAATAAACCTAGTTGGCGTATATTTGATTATAATTTTGACATGTATTATTTTGAAGAGAGAATCAACATGGTTTCCTTTGTGGGTGGAAACTGTGGACTCATGTACGCAACTTGATTGTCAAAGTAGTGTATGTAAGTCCTCGCGCCACCTCACCCCACCCCTATCCAATAGTCTTCTTTTGCAAATGTTGAGGAAGTTAAGGTCTATCCGTGTTTTTGTATCCATACATTCTTTGCGGATACAAAAACGTGGATTGCCTATATCCTTAAATACATTTATTCGCGAATATAGATTATTTTTATTTATTTTATTACTGAACATGGTAATAAAATAATGTCTACATATTTATACAAATTGTTAAGGTCTATCCGTGTTTTTGTATCCGCAACGAATGTATGGATACGAAAACATGGATTGACCTTGAATATTTATTTTTATTTGAATATGTTACCATTTAATAAATGTTTTGAATTGCCTTGACAATGTGCGCTAATCGCACGTATCAATGTATTATTTTCAGTTAAATAATATTTATTTTTTGTGTCATTTATTTTTTGGAATATTTTTTTGATTCCATTTTCTAATTGAAATGTATTTTCTCCGTTGAATCCATATCCACCGTGTATATGACTATCGAAAACAACGTGTTCCTTATTTATATAAAGTAACTCACTTAAATCTGCAATGTTTTCTATTAATTTTTCAGAATAAAGTAAATAATATAATGTCATGTCGCAAATTCCGCCTCGTATATAATTTGTTTGATGCCATTCAATTTTTGGATAAATTAAATATAGTTTCGTTTTATGTTTATAAATATCAAAACACAGTTCAATAAATTTATCACAAAAATGCATATTTAATAGTGCAGTGTGAATAGAACCTACCATGTGAAACTTATTTGATTCATTATGAAATTTTTGGATATAGTATGCGATATTGCTCTCATTTGTAAAAATATTGTTTATATCATCAAAAATAACGCAGTCGCTGTCTAAATGAAATACTTTGGCATATTGTTTTTTTAATAAGAAAAACTGTTTTAGATAAAATACCCTTAAAAAACAATAAAGCTCATAATCATATGAATTTCCGCTATAATTTTGAAAAACATCCTTAAAATCTATTACATCTGATGAACCCAGGTCATTAATATGAATATGTTCTACATTTGAATTATTTGTAAATGTATCTTTGTTTGAGTCATCTCCAATTACATAAACCTTGTTTGTTTTAGAGTTTATATTTACGCAATTTATAAAATAATCATTATTGTTATTTGTATGAAAAATAACAACTGGAATCATTTTTAGTTCAATATAATTATTACGATAATTATCTTTAATAGATAATTTTAATAATTATAAGGCAATGCGCCGCCTTCTTTGAATTCTCCTGACAATGTATATTTCTCTGGATATTTCAACATGTCATGAAATCGAGAAGATGAAGGTTTAAATCGTTTATCATATAACATATATGATGTATCAAATGGCGACTTCCATTCATTAGTGCCGAGAGAATATTCAGGAGGTTTAGTAAATTCAGGATAAAACATATTTGCATCAATACTACTCATGCTTTCATTATATTTTTGATGTTTTGTTTTTTTCTCTCCAATTCCAATACCAACACCAACAGTGTAATTTGTTGTGTCTAGTGTTGGATACTGTTTTTGATTATGTTGTGGTTGCATACAACCTTTGCAATCTGAATCTGTTTGACATTGCTCTCCTGTTAAAAGACAACTAGACATTGACGTGCATGGATTGTGACATGTAACATTGTTTTGAAATGGCATATTTACATTATTTATATTTATATTTTCAAAACATTCTTGGACGTAGTGATGTGTAGACAAAAATTTCGACCATTGAAACAATATGACAAGTAAAAAAACAACAATTAAGGAAGAAGTAACAGTACGTATATTTTTCATTGTTGTAGTTTAATGAATTATATTTTATTCCTGTAATATAGCAATAAAATATTTTGTTTTTGTTTCTTTTGATTTTATTTTATTTTGAGTTTATTTTTGTTTAAATGACGGTAGCACCTAAAACACCAATAGAAGAAAAGAAGGAAAAACAACAACCGGTTTCTACTATCCAGGATAAATTACAAGATTTTTATAAAAGTATAGGCATTACTCTTGCTACTCTTGTATGGACGTTTGTTATAGGTTCACGCGTGGTTTATGCTTGTAAAGTAGCACAATCCGGTATATTGCCAACTAATATAACTTGTATGCCATATGATAAAACGCCTATACAATATGAAAGTGCAGAACCTATTTGTGATATAGATGTAAAATATGTATATAATAAAGAAACAAAGTCTTATACACCATATTCCACTAAAATATTTTTTCCTATTGACGACCAAGTTACAGATGGTTATTATTTTATTAAACTAATTAGAGAGACTGAGAATGATCCGCATGTAAGTCCAATGATGAAATATTTATGTGTTGTGTTAAAAAACATTTTCGTATTTCATTTCGGTTTGGTAAGTGGAATTTTAAATTTTATGAATCAAACCTTTAACGAGTCTACTATTATTATTCTTGGACCTTATTTGTTAAAGTTTTATTTAGCATTCGCTTATATGATGAATATGATTGTATGCTTTATTATTTGCATTATAAATGCAGGTTGGTTATTTAAATCTAATAAAAATAATGACGAGTATTTTATTCACAAGAAACTGGATGAACCTGTGTGGAGAAAGTGTAAAGTATTCGAAAATTGGAAAAATCTATTGGGTACATTGTTGTATTTGGTTATTGTTTTTTGGATTGTCATTTTCATGTGTTTTAGTCCAATTGCAACTATCATTGCTTTTATGGCAGTGTTTATTCCTTTATTCGGTAAAGGTGCCAAGATTGTTCCACCAGATAAACAAGAGAGGGATAGTATACCTCAAAGCGACTGGACGCCTTATGGATATATGCAATCGTTAAAGGGTTTATTGGCAACAAAAATCCATTTTTTCATGTTTTTATTTGGAATGAGCACGACTGTAAATGCATACAAGTATATAGGTTCTGGTGCAGGTGCGTTTATTCTCATAGCTACGGTAATATTTTTATATCATACTATGAATAAATCGGAAACAGTCCCTAGTTTAGCTACATCTCCATTATCTGGCTTTGATAGAAATGAAAAAACACATCAAATAAGAATAGTAAGTGCTGCTGAGAAATTACGTGAAGAAACTGAACTTGCAGAAGAGGCGATACAGGATAAAAAAGAACAGGAAGAACGCGCAAAAGGTGGATTTGTTGGACTTTTGAAAAGTTGGGGAGTAACATGGTTTGACATTTTGGCAGGTCCAGATGAAAAATGTCCCAACATTGCCTCTGCCTCTGAATCTGAATTATTGCCAGATGCTAATGTCAATTCTTCACTCTCTAATACACATACCTCCACTACACATACCGCTTCAACACACCAAGGAAAAGGAACCGCCAATCCACTAGGACATACTGGACCGCGCCATAAAGGTGGTAGTAGGGATAATATACAAAAAAGAATACATGAATTAACCAATACTATTAAACGACGTTCTTTCAAAAAAACAACTTAAAGAATATATAATATTGTATATATATTTTCCTTTTATTTTCTTTCTATATATTTCATATCTATATCCCTTCTTTGAGTGTAAAAAATGAGTAAAAATAAGAAAAAACCCAAAAGATTTCCTATGGTAAGTTTGTGTACTCCAACATTTAATCGTAGACCTTTTATTCCGATTATGCTTCGTTGTTTTGCTATTCAAGATTATCCAAAAAATCGCATAGAATGGATTATTATTGATGATGGAACGGACCCAATTGATGACCTTGTAAGAGACATACCCCAAGTAAAATATTATCGTTATACCGAAAAAATGACATTGGGTAAAAAAAGAAATTTGATGCATGAAAAATCTAGTGGTGAAATAATAGTATATATGGATGATGATGATTATTATCCTCCTCAACGAATCAGTCATGCCGTAGAAACATTGTTAGCAAATCCGAAGGCATTGTGTGCGGGTTCAAGCGAGATGCATTGTTATTTCAAGCATATAAATAAAATGTACCAATTTGGACCTTATGGACCAAATCATGCAACTGCTGCAACCTTTGCATTTAGACGAGAGTTATTGAAACAAACTAAATATGAAGAGGATGCATGTTTAGCAGAAGAAAAAAAGTTTTTGAAAGAATATACTATTCCATTCGTCCAATTGGAAACGACCAAAACTATTTTGATATTCTCTCACGATCAGAATACTTTTGACAAAAAAATATTAATAAGTGGCGATAATAGTGGTAATCCCTTTGTAAAAGAAAGTCCCAAACAAATAGAAGATTTTATAAAAGAAAAGGATATTACACAGTTTTTTACAGTGGATATTGATAAACAACTGGAAAAATATAAACCAGGAAGTTTGGAGAATAAACCAGATTGCATAAAACAGTTGAATGAAATAAAAGAAAAGAGAGAGCTTCAAACACAAGTGCAACAAATGCAGCAACAAATGCAGAAAATGCATAACTATATACAACAATTACAGCAGGAGATGCAACAAGCGCAAAATTATATTGCTGAATTGAACGAAGAAAAGAAACAGCTTTCCGAGAAAAACGACCATTTGAATAAAAAAATAACGGAATTAATTACACGGCGAATCGAGGAGTCACGAGTAAATTAGGGGGTTTATCCATCCTTGGAGCCATCCCTTTATTATAGTGGTAAAAATATAATATATATATATTATTTTATGTATATATTATAAGATAGATTTGGTGTATAATTACTAATGTGTCTTATTTTTTTTAAAAAGGTGAATGGTGACAATATACTATTTAAACATAGGGATAAAAAATATAAAACAGGTATTCAAATAATTCATGAAATACGTAATGGAACTGAAATTGCTTATATTTATGATGTTGAAACAGGGTGGATTGAAGGAATAAACGAATATGGTATAGGAATTGTAAGTAGTCAAATTATGAGTAGTAGTACAATTAGTGGTACAAGTAGTAATAACAAATCAATAAAAGGTCAACAAATATTAAATAGTTTATCACATGCAAATATATCAACTATTATTCAAACTTTATTAAGACCAGTTGAAAATACATCTAATCTGGAAGGAGGTCATAATATTATTTGTTCTGATAACAAATGTTTTCATATAGAACATAACAAAAACACAACAAATAATGATAAAATAAATTTTATCATAAATGAGCTTGAAAACGAATCCGTTTTTACAAATATTGGTGTTGATGTAATAGACAAAGAAACAACCGATTTTACAAAACTCTCTTCTACATTAAGAAAAAAAATTGCACTGCATGAATTAAAAACAAATAAAGTAGAAGATTATGAACAATTATTTCGAATTATGAGTAAAAATTATAAAAATTTAAATCCTCTTTTCCATCTTTATAGAGATGGAAGAAAGACATTATTACAAAAAATAATTAGACTATTTAGTATTGAAAAACCACCACCGCCAGTAAAAACATTATGCCAATTGTTATTAAACGTCAATAAAAAAGAATTGATTTATAAATATGACAAAGAATATGGACTTTTTTTAGGTGTTATAAATAAGTTACCCAAGGGTTATAACCCTATTATAAAAGTACGAGTAAACCCAACATTTAAAAATTATACTGTTGAATATTTGACATTAAACGCCAAAATTATTAAAGATTTATATAAAAAATATTCATATACCTATCAAGATACAATTTTGTTAAATAATATATTTTTATCTGGATGTTTTTTTATTTTATTTATTATATTATTTTTAATTGGAAGGAAATATTCTAGATTTTTAAAAAAATAAAATTAAACTTATAATAACTGTAAACTAGGGGAAAGTAAAAAGGACCCCAGAAATATATTTAGTAAAATAAAATTATTCAATTAAGGAGAATCAACTAGTAACTACACTAAATATTTGTAGACACGTGGGTTCTCATCTAGATAATGTAGCAATAGGTAGATCTTGTTTTTTCAATAAAAAAATATAAAAAGTGTATAGCTTGTTATATTTTATTCACCGCATGTATGATAGTGGTAGGTAGATCTTGTTTTTTCAATAAAAAATATAAAAAGTGTATAACTTGTTATATTTTATTCACTTCATGTATGCTAATAAAAATAATTATAAATATCCGTTTTAATTCGTTAGTCTTCTAATAAAACAAGAACTACCTACTACTAATGTATGAATAAAAATAATTATAAATATCTGTTATATTTTCATGGTATTCTGTTTACCTAGTGGTAAGTTATAGTAATAGTTATAATAAAAAATTGTTTTATATTTAATAATAATATAATATAATAGGGAGGTGATATAATTATTAATGTGTGTAATTTTTTTTACAAAAGTGAATGGTAAAAATATACTATTTAAAAATAGAGATAGACAATATAAAGCAAGCGTTCAAATCGTCCATGAAATACGCAACGGGACAGAAATTGTTTATATACATGATACAGAAACCGGCTGGATTGAAGGAATAAACGAACATGGGATAGGAATTATAAGTAGCACGTTTGGTAAAACAAAAACGGTTAAAAATGATAAAAAATCTAAAATAAATTATATGTATCATGATAATTCTTATGTTGATAAATTGTTATATTGGAATAATGATGATGATCCTGATGATGATTCTGATCCTGATGATGATGATAGTAATGTTAATGATGAAACCGTAAAAGTTAGTGATTTAATAAAAGGCCAACAAATATTAAATGGATTGACGGGTGCAAATATATCAAGTGTTATTCAAAAAATATTAAAACCTATTAAAAAAAAATCCTATTTGGAAGGTCATACTATCGTTTGTTCTAATAAAAAATGTTTTCACATCGAGCATAAAAAACAAAGAAAAAATATGAAAAATAGCGTTCCATATATTATAAATGAAATTGAAAATAAAGAGGTGTTTACAAATCATGGGACGTATTTTTCAGAAGAAGGGTGCACAAGTGGAGTTAAAGGGTTGTCTTCTATGTTAAGAAAAATAATTGCGCGGAATGAATTAGAAACATGTAAAGTTGAAAATGAAGAGCAACTATTTCAACTTATGAATAAAAATTATAGAAATGTAAACCCCCTTTTTCATGTGTATAGAGATGGAACTGAAACTCTTTTACAAAAAATCATTAGATTATCTGGAATTATATCCCCTCACCCAATAACAAAAACATTATCACAAATGTTGTTAAACCTTAATGAAAAAGAATTAATTTATAAATATGATGCAGAACATAGTATATTTTTTGGAATTAAAAATATGTTACCAACATTCTATATACCTCGTGTAAAAATACGAGTAAACCAAACATTTAAAACGGACAAGATTGTTGATGTGACATTAGAACCAAAAGTTATTCAATATTTATATAACAAATACTCATATACCTATAAAGATTCAATTTTGTTGAATAAGTTATTTTTATCCGTTGTTTTTTTAACTTTATTATTGATATTATTTTTAATTAGAAATAATTATTCTCGTTTTTTGAAAAAAAAATTAAAATAACAGTCGTTCAGTTACAAAAAAATAGATATATATCTATTAATTTTTCAAGGGCTTAAATGTATATTTTCTATATGTAATAATATTATACAGTATATAAAAATGATGCGTTTATTAGTAACTGTTGCTTTAATTCTCTTTCAACCTTGTTATTCATATATGAAAAAATTTTTCAATAACTGGCATTGTGTAGGAATCAAAGAAAAAATAGATTTTTCAAAACCATACAAATTCAACATAGGTGAACTACCGTTGGTTGCATGGAAAAACAAAGAAAATCAACTCATAACAACTCTAAATATATGTAGACATATGGGTTCTCAACTGGATAATGGTATTGTTACCTCCAATGGATGTTTGAAATGTAAATATCATGGTCTAGATTTCTCTCACGATGACCGTTTTGGAGAAACAATGGAACACGAAGGAAAAATTTTTTGGTCTTATCAGCCAGTGAATAAGATGCCACATAAAATCCCCTTTTTTCATAATCCTAATTATGTATCTTCGCATTTACAAATAGATATGCATGCATCATTGCCCGATAGTGCATTCAATACCATGGATTTGAGACACCCAGAATACGTCCATAAAGTCGGTTTTGGAAGCACATTGCTTCCTACAAACATAACACAATATAAATTCAAAGACCGAATTGGTGTTGCATTTGAGTATCAGTCAAATTCAATTATGAAAACATTGAACGATAATATGCAAATTACACACAACTTTCACATGTATATTTATCCAACATTTACATGGTCCAGAGTATCATTTGGTGACAAACACTTGATTATTGCAGTAAATTTGTTGCCATTGGAAAACAAGAAGACACGATGGTTTGTGACTATATGTCACAACTATTACACATCTCACGTCCAGCAAAATATTATGAAAGGTATGGCAATGTTTATTTTAAGTCAAGATTATTTTCAAATGAAAAATCAGTATCCTGAAAATAAACTAAAAGCTGCCGTATTATTCAATCACATCTTCAAGGATGAAGATATAATATTGTGGCTTCGCGATGAGTTTAGGGATTATAAATTTCCTGACACGAATACTTGTTTAGACTTGTTTACCGAATACAATGCAAATAGACAGAATAGACACAATCCATAAATGATTTAAAGAATTGTCAATATAATAGATTAACTTGGCGCGATATAGACAACCTTTATTTATTTATTTATTTTAACTTATAATGCAATATGCTGATGACTATTTTCATCCTTCTAATCAACGTGACGAAGTTATAGATGTTCGTGGAAAGGATAAAGGGAAATATAGTACGAAACGTATTTCAATTCCATTGACTCCAAAGAAAAATGTACTGGATGATTATGAAAATAAAAATCTTTGTATTTTTCAGTTACCTATGGAAAGTGGAAGAAAAAAATATCAGGTAAAGTGTTATAAATCAGGAGGTATAAATACATATATTGTAAATGCGGTTACTGGAATTCAAACTAGACATTTGGTTGGTTCTGGTGGTGAATCACAATATTTCAAGGTTCGAGATACAGTAAGAGGTGTGGGAAGTACGTTTTATTATGAGTCACCAGAGGCATATGAAAGACATATGAATGTAGTATTGTCGAATGAAACAAAGAATAGATGGTTAGAAACCCGTTCCATGTAAAAATAAAAATAAATGAATTATGTATTCTTATATAATTCATTTATTCTTCAAATATACTGATTTGTTCGTCATTTAATTCTACATATTCATCTTCTTTGGAATGTTTTTCTAAAAATCGTAGCGTGCGCTGTATATCTAATTTAGAAATATCATATTGCTCTGTTATTTCATTTATTACATCTGGTTGAAGTAATTCATTTTTATGATTTATAAAAAAAGTAAAAAGGTCTTTTTTATCAAATCCAAATTCTTGGCACATTTTTTGCAAGAATACATAATTATTATATTCTGTTGAATATTTGCATAATACTTTGGTAAATCTTACATCTTTTCCATATTGAAACGGAAGTGAAACCGCAACATCATCGCAGCTCACTGATTTTTTTTTTTGTTTTTTTGCCCGTTTTTCCAAAAGAATAGGCAATTGAGTATGAAAAAGAGTATTGTTTTTAAAAGTTTTGATAATAGAACTCATCTCATTAAATTGCCATATTTGTTTTTGAAATGTGATTCTATCTGTATAATCTGCAAAACACATATTATCCAACATTTCCAAATAAAGAGGTAATGAATCCTGTAATTTTATTTTATTTTTAGTAAAAACATCTACAACGTTTTCATGCCATAATAATCCAACAACTGTTCTATCTGTTTCATTCATAACAGATGCATGTTTTTCGAGTGAAACTGGTGATTTGAATAAATCAACCATGATATTTTTGGTATCATCATTGTATGATTTTAACTGAAATAAAGAATCATTATTCTGATTCAATATACTCTCTATATTTAATTCGGCATTTTCTTTTATAATATTATATAATTGTTTTAATTTCCTCAAATCCCCCTCTATAAAATACACCATTTTATTTCTTGTTTCCTCATTATATTTTTCAAATATAGACAATGGTTTCATGATATTTTCTATTTGCAATGAAGATGGGCTTTTCAATTCAAATGTGTAGCATACCTTCATAAGTTCTTTAATTTTTTTATCATTTGAATTCTCTCCTATACAAATGATGGGATTAATTGTCATTTCTTCATTTTTCTGTTTTTTTGTTTTTTTAGGTCTGATGAGTTTTATCAACGAAGTTATACATTCTTTGTCGCCATTATTAATTCCATCCATTTCATCCATAACAATTGCAATACGTTTGATTTTTTTATGAAATAATTGCAAAATGCTTTTATCAGTAGAATTGTGTTTTGTTATAGACTGTATAACTGATTTATTTCTCACATCACCTGCGTCATATTTAATTACATCGTAATTCATATTTTTTAAAAGATGTGTAACAAAATGCGTTTTTCCGCATCCAGGGTTTCCATAAATATAAATTCCCTTCTTAGAGTTAAGACTGGGTTTATTCGATTCAAAATTAGTTAAAATATCGGCAATTTCTTTATAAATATCTTCTCTCTGCAATATGACATTTATATTTAGTTCGTCCATATTCTTTGTATATTTTTGTTTTTATACTTTTTTAACGTATGCTTTATTTTAAATATCTCCATTTCTTTTTTACATTTAGTAGAATTAATGTCTAATGCCAAACATGATAAAAAGTGAAAATAATTTGGATATACTATATTTTTATATACATATCTTCCTCCATTCCATGATTTTATATTTTCTCTCATATACAATTTAAACAAGAATGAATAATCTTTACGAAGCATCATTCGTATAAATGATTGAAATCGTACTCCTCTTATTTTATTATGCAATAAATAGTGGTGTCTCTTATAATTTTCTTTATTTAATAACATTAATACGTGCGGCGATATATATGAATAGATGATTCGTTCAACTTCTAATGGCACTTTTTTTACATTATGAAGATTTAGACCCATTTATATATGGAGATGTTTTAAATTTTTTTGTAAATTTATATTATATTTCTTTATCTCCTTATTCTCACATCCCATGTTTTATGACAGTATATTATCTGCATTAGACGGTGGTGGTAAACATGGATTTTGGACTCCATAGGTGATTCCATCCCAACTAACTTTTTTTGTTGTAGCCCAATTATATTTTTTACAAAGTGCACCATCTCCTACATAAGGCGCGACTGCAAAATTCATATGATTCGTTGATTTTCCTGTATTATCTTTTTGTAGATTCCATACACAGTCGCTTCCATTACCTTCGGGTGAATCATCTAACCAGTAATCAGGACATACACCAATCATTGGTGGCCACTTCTCCTTTTTGGATGCATACGTGAGAGAAACCCCGACAAATACAAGAATTAATATAAGAACAATTAAGGCAATTGCACCAATTCGAAATTGAAAACTTGCCATTTATTTTATAATTTTGTTTATAATAATATATTATATAATTATAAGATAAAAAATATTCACATAATAATATAAAATGAATTCTAGATATGTTCCTAATATAAATCCTACCAATATAAACCCATCTAGTTCCCTCTCTCAACAATATCAATATAGCCAAGATTCTAGCATTTATCCACCAGCAAATAGCCAAGAATCCGCAAAAAATAATGGGCGTGTTAACATTCAAACGCCTAATATTAACTCTCTCTTTAAACTATATGATAAAATCCCTGCAAAAGAATGCACCACGTACCGCAATGCTGTTGAAGGAATATTAGAAAAAAATATTCTCTCTGACACTTATTTTTCCGAGGCGAATATAAAAATTCTCCAAGACAGTATTCGTGCAGGTGTATATGAAAAATCTAATAAACAATATATAATTGCACCACAAGATTGCGACGCCTTGAAAACAGTTATGCGAAGTATTTATTTACAATATGGTGCAAATAGAAAGACTAAAATTGCCGAACAAATTCGCGACTTGAATAAAATGGTTCTTGACTACTGCATTCCCCAAGTATATAGTGAGGCCCAAGGTTACATGATATATCTCAAAGATGCAAGCACCATGTATGTTCCAATGCCTCATCCAGTCATGGCACAAGATAGAGATAAATTGTTGGAACTCAAACCTTGGTTTTAGTTTTAGTATATTATGATAATTATTGTATTAATATAATATATATTGAAATTTAGAAAAACAAATGAAGGAGAACAAAACCCGTTATATTTTTGTGGGTGCGTTATTTTTATTTGCTTTTATAATAATTGTAATTTTCATACAAAACAAGAAAGAGGGTCTAATAACTTCTACATTGACATCAACGCCTACGCCGACACCGACGCCAAAACTATTATATCGTAACAGTCTTGTATCACCTACACCAAATCTACAACAACACCCAGATTTAGAAAAGGCATATAACAAAATAACCAATGTTTATGATAGTATTACAGACCCTGTATTCAAAAAACAATTTGCTGGATATTTAATTGCTATTATAAAAAGAAGTGGTATGTATACATTTGAAACATACAATCGTGATGAACGAGACTCAGAATCATTAGTTAAACTTCATCCTAAATTAGCGGAAGCTTATATTCCTATAACAAGTACATATATGAGTATTAAGGACGAAAAAAGTAAAATAGCATTTGGTCCAAATTTGATTGATATAATTAAACAAAGTTCCATGTTTACAGAAGAAAGTAATATGGTTTTACAGCAAATGGATTATAATCAAGACAAAATTGTAAAAAGACACCATCCATTATTAGATGAAGCATACAAACATGTAGAACTAGTCTATAATCGTTTTGACGAATTATTTCCCGACTCTACATATAAAAATTATTTTGCAAGTGATTTGATAACTGCAATTAAGGAAAGCCCTATGTATAAGGACAATAGTTACAATGAGTCTAATATTGCTGGCGCAACTTTGTCCCAATTCATGTAAAAATAAATTATTTACGTATTATATTATATGGCTGAGTCAAACAAACCGGAAAATGACCTAAATATATCTAATATACTTGATGATGATGATGATGATGATGATGATGATTCCGGGCATGAACATGATGATGATGATTCTGTTCTTTTTCGTGATTTACGAGATTTTGATAATGATAATGAAGAAGAAGAATCTAATAATAATTCTTCCGCACATGAATTAGGAACAAATAATTCTTCTCTTTTTTCCGAGTTGAATTCAAATAGTGTTGCAAGTACTATTCCATCTCAACCTGAATCTGTTAGTGGTATTGGATATTTGTCGTCGACAAATAATACTAGCGTTGGTCCAGATTTTTCTAGGAGTGATAATACAACAATGTCATCATTACATTCAATGTCAGGTATTAGTAGCCTTTCTTCTTCTTCTGCAAGTAATCCATCTATCGCGCTAGAAGTTACTCACGATTCTGGCATTACAGATACATCTAGTGATAATATAGGTGGTGGCCGTGGTAAACATAAATTGTCAAAAAAACGACATTCTACTACAAAAAGAAAACGGCGTCTACAACACAAGTCTGTGCGAAAATCAAGAAAGAAAAAACACAATAAAAAAACATTAAAAAAAACAACAAAAAGAAAGAGAAAATCTACTAAATAATTGGCTTTATTTTATTATCACAATTCAATAATAAAATAAAAAATATTTTATCGCCTATGCTTTTTATGTGTTTGTTTTTGGTTTTTACGTGAATGTCTGTGTAAGGTTCTTCTGTTTCTCCTTCCACCCACAATTCGTCCTCGATTAGGAGTATCATCAACTTTTTCACTAGAATATTCAAAATCACTAACACCTGCTGGTGACGCAGGTGCTGAAACATGAGGGGTACCTGGTACCGCATCTATGTCATCATAACTACATACTCTGTTACATCTCACAAGGGGTCCATTATCAATATTTGTAAACGTATATTGAATATTTGATAACCACCACCTTTTATTGAATTCTTGTGTATGAAATGTATCTCCACAATTAAATGCAATATTTGGATTTGCAGTTACATATTGCAAAAGAGTAAGATTATCATTTCCTTGGTCATTGCCAACATTATACAAAGGCATTGTACTATACTATATTATACAATATACCAACATTTTTTTCAAATAATTTCAAGTAGTACCTTTTTTTCAGCTGACTGTTTATGCTGTTTAATTATTGTCTTTTTCTTCTTGGATTCACCTGACATTGAATTGGTTCTCTCTTCTACGTATTTTTCATAATGAACTTTCAATACATCCAATTCATTCAACCACATTTGTTGAATAGTTGTGTTTTTAATTTGTTCTAATTCTGCCTCTTTATCTCCTCGTTCTTTCATCAATTTATTAACATTCTCTTGGGTTACACTATCCATCGGCATTTTTGTCAAATACTTGAACTCTGAATCATTTTCATTTTCTAAAATATCATATCCCTTGGAAATCAACATATCAATCACATGTTGTTTCGTCTTTTTACGCAAGTCAACAGAATCATCCAATACTTCTTTTATATATTTTGCCTTGTTGGAGAGAACAATCAACTCTTTTGTCAATACATCAATCATATGATTTTTACGCTTTTCATAGAGTTCTAATCTCGTCACTGAATAGTCATCAATAATTTCCTGGACGGAATCATATTTTTTCAATTTATCATTGGCGTCAAACAGATGCATATTGGATGTGGATGCGGTTGTATAGAGTCCAAGCATCTTTTCCAATCCATTGCAGTTTGAGTGTTCTGTGGGTGTTGTCTCTAACTCCTCTAACTTCCCCTTTGCAAAAGTGATGGTAAAATCCACTGTTGTGTCTTTACTCATATCATCGTAGTCTTTTATAATTGGTGTGGTCTTTTTACCTGTTTTATCAACAGAGTCGGTGCATGATTCAAGAAATTCCTTGAAATTCTCCGTCCAATATCCAACAGGCAACTCTGTAACGCGTATTTTATCTGTTGCCAGTTTTTCATATTTTCCTTTTATCAAATACTTTTTTGTATTTGCATTTGTATTTGCATTTTTAGCACTTGTATTTTTGGAATCACCAAGTAACTGGATAGACCCTTTGAATCCTTCATAATATGGTCTAAAATCATATACTATTTGCGGTTGCAGTTGCTGTTGCGATTGTAATTTATCCCTCAAATAACGAATAATTTCTAGGGGATGATAACACAATATTTCTGTGCTGAATCCAGTTCCAATTCCCTTTGTGCCATTCACTAATACCATGGGTATAACAGGTGAATAATACAATGGTTCTACTTGTTGTCCGTCATCATCCAAATAGTGCAATACGGCATCATCTTGTTGTGGAAAGAGAGAGCGAGTAATCTTATTCAAGTAGGTGAATATATATCTTTCTGACGCACTATCTTTTCCGCCTTGCAAACGTGTGCCAAATTGTCCGCTGGGAACAAACAGATTGATATTATTAGAACCTACAAAGTTTTGTGCCATGCCGACAATTGCAGCATTTAAACTCGCTTCACCGTGATGGTAACCTGAATGTTCGCTGACATAACCACTGAACTGTGCGACTTTTATTTCACTCGTCAAGTTTTTCTTGAATGCTGCAAATAGAATCTTTCGCAAACTTATTTTTAGTCCATCCATTAAATTGGGAATACTACGGTCACAGTCATACTTGGAGAAGTGTATGAGTTCCTTGTTAATGAATTCCTCATATGTTACCATTTCTTTGGTCGTATCCAAATAACTTTCTCTCTCATATACCTCCAACCAGTCTTTTCTATCATCCGCGCGTTTTTTATTGAATACCATGTCAATCGCATTGTCACTTTGTTGTCCGTTGTGTTGAAATCCAACAATCTTTTTTTTCTCAAAATATTCTCGAAATTCTTTACCTGTACTTGTTCCCAAACCCTTGTAATATTTAATATTCCATCCTTTTATTGTGGATGCTTGCGCTTGTTCCTTGGTCCAAGCCTCATACTCACCATTGTTATAAAACACCAATTCTGTATTACCTTTTTTTGCTTTTAAAATGGGTGTATTCATAAATCCAATAAAACCAGGAATATGACATAAACTCGCCCATTCACTTTGGAAAAGATTAATTCCTAGACCTTTTATGTGACTTCCATCCAAATCTTGGTCCGTCATGAATAAAACCTTACCATAACGGAGTGACTTATAAACATCTTCTATCGTTTTATATTCTTTACCCGTTTCCAGTCCCAAAATCTTCTTGATTTCGGCAATCTCTTTGTTTTCTGTTATTTTTTTTGTCGTTTCGCCGCGCACATTTAGAATTTTACCCTTCATAGGATAGACACCAAATGTATTACGGTCATCAGACGAAAGTCCAGAGACAATACCTGCTTTTGCGGAATCACCCTCACAAAATATGATGGTACAATGTTTAGATTTCTCTGTTCCCGCCCAATTTGCATCAATCAATTTAGGAATACCGCGAATATTTTTTGTTTTTACACCATCGGTCTTTTTTGCCGCCTTGTTTTCCTTTACTTCTGTCAAAGCACACGCCGCATCCATAATACCCATTTTTGCCAATTTTTCAATAAACTTGTCTGAAACCGTACACGTTGACCCAAATTTGGAAGAGGGTGTATTCATGTAATCTTTTGTTTGACTATCAAATGCAGGATTTTCAATATCACAGCGCAAAAACAGAATCAATTGTTCCTTGATACTATTTGCATTTACTACGACTTTCTTCTTCTTTTCGATAAAGGCGACAAGTTTACGAGTTATTTGATTTAGAATATATTCCACATGTTTGCCTCCTTTGGTTGTTGAAATACCATTTACAAAAGATACTTGTTGAAATTCATGTGTTGGAGAGATTGCTGCGGCATATTCCCAACGACCATTTTCAGTATCTTCATATGCACGTGGTGCAACTTCTTTTGCACCAATATAGAGGTCTACATATTGTTGAAAATTTTTCACAGGAATTGCATGAGAATTGTATTTAACTTTTAATGACTTGTCGGTAACTGCTGCAATATCATAAATGCGTTTTTTGAGGAGCGAAATCATATCTGCGGAGAGACCTGCGGGAATACCAAGTCTAGCATAATCTGGTTTGAAAGTGATTTTAGTATAGGGTTTGGCTTTTCCCGATTTAGTAATAACAGGTTTGCCAATTTCACTCAAATTATTTGAAAATGTTTGTGTATACTTCAATCCACGAATATGATCTACGGTTTCAATAGAACCCGCAGTAGACCAAATTAAAACTAATTTAAACCCAAAACCATTTTTACCTCCTACAATCTTTTTTTCAGTCTTGTCGTAGTTTGTACTTGTTCTCAAATGCCCGAAAATCAATTCTGGAATCCAAACATTGTATTCAGGATGCATTGCAACATCAACTCCATTTCCATCATTTATCATGACAATTGTTCCATCTTCGCGAATGTCAATATCAATATATGTTACAGGTAGTGCATTTTCCGTTTTATTTAGGATAGCTTGTTGCATTCTTACAAAGTGATCCCTGCAATTTACAATACCTTCATCAAAGAGTTTATACAATCCGGGAATATAGAGAATATTTTTTAAAGTGATTTTATTTTCACTTTCAATTCCACTATTTGTATTTGTAAGTATATACAGGTCACATTCAACTTGTTCTATTGAACCAATGTATGTATCTGGATTATGCAATATATGTTCTGTGTCTGTTTTTTGTTGATATTTAGATGCCAATGTCTCATTTTCTAGGGATGTCATTATTTCGATTCTTCTTTTAATAGACTAGGCAATTAGATTAAGGTTAGTTGAATGTTTCTTTTTATATTTATATTATTTCTTATCAATTTTATTGTTGGATAAATATAATAAATGTGCGATTATAAAACAAGCAACCCTTTTCAACATATTTGTCCTGTTCCAAGAGTAAATGGATTTAGTTATATGAATATGACACAACAACAGTTATATAATAAAACGTCCAGTAAAAAATGTACGGTGACTAAGAACATTTCCATCAACGGAAATCAAAACATTAGTAAAAAAATGAGCGTGGGACATTTTTTATACACTAGTCCGGCATCAGGAAAAACTACTACTTTTATTTCGCAGCCAGAATTAAAAGAAGGTCGTCCCGGAGGAAATATTAAGGCGCCCAAAAATAAATATTAATTTTTTTCATTTCTTTTTCATCTTTTGATTTATTTCTTTTTTTTATTTCTTTTTCATCTTTTTTTTATTTCTTTTTCATCTTTTGATTTATTTCTTTTTTTTGATTTTATTTTTTTTGTTTGTATACTATATAAATAGTATGACTCGTGTTTCTCGTGCAATTCGTGAAAAGTATGACACTTTAATTGGTTCCAGAGCACAGGTGTGGAATGGAACTTGCTACAAGACTAGTGGTGGTTTAACCAAACATGATTTGTTCCAGAATAAACACGGAAGAATTGTTAGCAAGTCTAAACATAATACTGCTAAAAAAGAAAAACGTTTATTGAAGGCTGGTTATGGTACAAAGAAAGGAAAGTTTGGATATGTTAAACTTGATGGTAAAACTAGAAAGAGACGCAGAAAATAAATGAAATTATACATCTTTGAAAAGGTGTAAAATACACAAATAACAAGGATAAAATACAAAATAATATGATTATTTATGTCATCATATTATTGATTATCGCAATTTATGTACCCACGTATTCCTTCTTGACCGAATGTATTGCTGAATAAAACATTACGTACAAAGTATTTAACATAAGGTGATATAACCATTTTATATTTATTTTTTCGTATATTATCCAGTAAAATAAAATCTTCTATTGAATTTGAAATAAACTTTATATCTTCATCAAAAATTTTTTTTTTCATAGCAAAACTAATACCAACTTCACATTCAATGAAATTGGTTTGATCTATTCTTGGGAAAGCACCATGATTAAAATCATACATGCGAAATATAATAGTGTCTAACTCCGGCATCAATTCCAATTCTTTGTAAAAATATTCTAAATAATTGTATGAAATTGTATCATCGTCGTCTAAAAAGGCAATCCATTCGGTGTCAACCCGTTTCATTCCAAAATTTCTTACATCCCCAGCACTGTTTTTACTTTGACCTAATTTATCACATTTTACAATTGTTATTCTTTCATCCATTGATTCTAGTATTGGTTCTATTCCATCAAAAATAATAATAGCTTTCCAATTTGGTATAGTTTGTTGTAACAAACACTCTATTGACTGGTGCAATGTTTCTCTCCCAATAGTAGGAATAATAAAGGTAACTGTAACTTTATTTAAATTTTGGTCCATTTAACTTTATCTATACATATACATATATATATAAATGAAAACTTTTACGAGAAAAAATAGGTCTATTCCGATACGTTATAATCCCAAGTCACTTACTCATAAAGACCGAAAAAAACAGTATAATATGATAAATAAATCAAGACGTCTGTATAAAAAAGGTATTTACTACACCCGTAAAAAAGTAAAATCATTCAAGTCAAAGGTATCATCTCATATTTTACGTGCCAAAAAAATATTCCATGTAAATAAAATAGGCGCAACAAAAGAATTGTCTAAACGAACAGGTTGTTCGGTATCTGCACTCTCTAATATTATTCGTAAAGGCCAAGGTGCTTATTATTCATCGGGTTCAAGACCAAACCAAACGGCGCACTCGTGGGGAGTTGCGAGATTAGCAAGTGCGATTACGGCTGGAAAGGCTGCATTAGTCGATTATGATATAATAAAAACGGGTTGTAGAAAAAGTGGAAAAACGAGAAAACTTGTATATAAAAAATATAATAAATAAACGCATTTGTTTTTTCACATAAAATGATTTAAAGATTTTATGTGAAAAAATATATACATGTCTAAAAATACAATTGAATATATAAATTCCAATGTTTTAACAATTAAAACGGTGCAAATAGCACCATTTAGAACTCTTATGACTGCATTAAAAGATATTTTATTGGAAACAAATATCACTTTTTCAAAAGATGGTATTCGTATTATTAATATGGATAAGTCGCATACAATTCTCGCACATTTACATCTAGCCGCAGAGAATTTTGAATTATATGAATGTAAAAAGGAGAAAATTATAATTGGCGTAAACATGTTTCATTTGTTTAAACTTATTAATTCTATTGATAATGATGACACCTTGACTATTTATATTGAAAATTCGGACTACAATGATGGTATTGTTTCGCATTTGGCTTTGAAATTTGAAAATGGAGAGATTAAACAATGTAAAACGCAAAAATTGCGACTAATAGAACCAGAATTGGAAGAGTTGGAATATCCAGATGTTACATTTTCTTCTGTTATAAATTTACCTTCTGCTGACTTTCAAAAAATTGTTCGCGACTTGTCGTGTATTTCAGAAAAATTAGAAATAAAATCTGTTGGTAATGAACTTATATTTAAATGTTCGGGTCAATTTGCTTCTGCTGAAATTCATAGAACCGAGTCGGATGGAAATATGGAATTTATCATGAAACAAGATTCTTCAAAAATTATCCAGGGCGAATTTTCATTGAAAAATTTGGGATATTTCATTAAATGTACGAATTTGTGTTCTCAAATAGAATTATATTTAGAAAATGATTTACCTCTTGTTGTCAAGTATGATGTGGCTAGTTTGGGTAGTATAAGATTATGTTTATCATCTATTCCTGCATAAGTTGAATATGTAGGTATTTGTTACTGAGATAATTGTGCGTAATACTAATATTTTTTATATTTATTGTAATATAAAAATATGAATGAAATAACCTGGGGACCTGGGGCAACCATTGTATCTGCTTTTATGATAAATATTAATTATAGACAAGATAGAGATTATTCAAAATATATAGAACTAGCACGACCATTATTATCTGCGCCAATTAATAAAGTTATTTTTATAGATAAAACTATATTTAATGATTTCATTCCATTTATAAATGAGAACACAACAATTGTTCCTTTTGTAAAAGAAAGCAATTATTTGTATCAATATATCGATGAAATAGATAATTCTAAATTGGAAACAAAAAATCCTGAAAAAGATACAAAAGAATATATGTTTACAATGTGTTATAAAACTGAATTTGTTAGAAAGGCGATGATAATGAATAATTATGGTGCATCTCAATTTATTTGGATTGATTTAGGAATAAAACACATGATTCGTGTTAACAGCGACGAAGAATTTATTGAAAAAATTATGCGCCTTAAATATTTAGAGTATCCAGTAAATGTAAGAATACCTTGTATTTGGAATCCGGATTATATATATCAAGTAGATTTGTATAAGGATATTTGTTGGTATTTTGCCGGAAGTATATTTGGTGGAAATATCAAATCATTGACAGAATTTGCAGATTTAACAAAAAAGGAATGTTTACAAATGATTAAACAACATAAACAATTAGTGTGGGAAATAAATATTTGGCAGTTAATTTATAAACTAGACCGTTGGAGATTTTTATATTACATTACTACTCACGATAATACTATATTAGATATGTATTAAGGTTAACTCTATTATTTTACTCTGGTGTTACTATATGAGTATATGAGTAAAACATTATGTATATTTTGAAGTATTTTTAAAATATATATATATAAAATGGCAAACAAAAGTTATCAGAACTACCTGGAGTCTATCAGAAACTGCCAGAATAGACCCTGTTTACCATTGCCGCCATGCCCTGCGCCAGTTCCACCCGGCCCGCCTGGTCCACCTGGACCACCTGGTGATTTAGGTCCACCTGGACCTGCTGGTGGTGAAATACTGTATTTTAATGCATTATCTGTTACAGAAATGTCATATAATATTTATAGTTTTTATGTTGTGGATACATCTTTAAATCTCTCATCCAACGCAGAGTTCACTGTTCCATTGCAATCTGCAAATATTTTTGGTACACCTGTTCCCCCTGTTCTAACTGCAAATCAGCCTAACATACAATTTGAGATTAAACCAAGCATATATGCTTCAACACCTATCATTGCACCTGGAACTTGGGACGTCCATCTTTGGGCTAGTAGTAGTTTAATAAATAATACATCGGGTGTTTCTATTACTTTGTCTTGGTCTTTATACAAGTCTACACCAACTGGCGGTTTTAAAAAAATATGTGTCGACGTCACTCCGGTAATTATAAACAATAATAGTTGCAGCGATACGTGTGATTCAACAGAGGTCATTATTCCTGGTATAATAAGAAAGACGCATTTTTTGGATCCTGGAACAAAGTTATTTATTAGTGTTGTCGCAAATCTTGTTTTACCAATGAATTTTTTGACTTTGGGTAATTTTCCTGCACCAACTGTTACATTGTATTTTAATGATAAAACGACTCCTGCATATGTTAGAACAACATTTCCTTGTGTTGGGGGAGGCGGAGGTAATGCAAATGTGGATTTATCCAAAGCGGGATACGGACAAATTCTAGTGAAAGATGAAACACCTGATAATAGTGGTAATGTTGCTTATTCACCTAGTATACGAATAGATATATGTGGAAATTTAATTCCTAATGTTGATGCAAGTTTTAGTTATATTGATCGTGATGAAGGAACATATATTGATACTGGAATAGATATAGGTGGTAGCGACCATAGATTTAACAATTTATGGGTAGAAGTAATTCATGCAAAATACGGAAGAATAGAAACTATAACTGCATTACCTGGGTCTGTTTTTTTAGCACAGGCTAATAGTACCGAACCTGGCGGTGCATTGCATTTACAAAGTTCGGTACCCGAGCAAGGTATAATCAACAGTGGTGGAAATGCATTTATGACCGTAGCAACAAATGTAATAGATGGAAAACCAATAGATACGCTTTATCCTTCTAGAAATGATATTCCTTCAACAAAAACAGGTAAAGAAGAACTTGCAGGTATTGAAGTTGGACGTGTTATAGCTGGTGCATTTTATCCGGATTTTTCTGGTAATGTTCCAAGTCAAGATGGTGTGTGGAATGACCCTAGTTGGAATACGCCAGGTTCAGATTATTATATTGATACAACTACAAATGGTATCGCACAGACTGATTATTTGCGAGGGTTAGATGCATCATTTACACCATACGTACAACTTGGTTATGGTGTACTTCATTGCGATGTTTCTGGAAATACGCCGGGAGAAGGAAATGCTACTCCGAATATGTATTTAACTGATATTTTTGGAAATAATAGAACATATTTTGGTGCAGGAGCGGTTGGTCCTCCTGGTGAAAATGGTGCAACGGGTGCAACTGGTGCTACTGGTTCTATTGGTGTAACCGGCGCAACTGGTGCTTCTGGAACAAGTGGAGCCACCGGTGCTTCTGGTCTAAGTGGTGCTACCGGTGCAATTGGTATAACTGGTGCAACAGGTGCTTCTGGAACAAGTGGAGCTACCGGTGCTTCTGGTCTAAGTGGTGCTACCGGTGCTAGTGGTTCTATTGGTGTAACTGGTGCAACCGGTGCTTCTGGAACAAGTGGCGCCACAGGTGCTTCTGGTGAATCTGGTGCAACAGGTGCTACTGGTTCTATCGGTGTAACTGGTGCAACCGGTGCTTCTGGAACAAGTGGTGCCACAGGTGCTTCTGGTGAATCCGGAGCAACAGGTGCCATTGGTGTAACTGGTGCAACAGGTGCTTCTGGAACAAGTGGCGCCACAGGTGCTTCTGGTGAATCTGGTGCAACAGGTGCCATTGGTGTAACTGGTGCAACCGGTGCTTCTGGAACAAGTGGAGCCACAGGTGCTTCTGGTGAATCTGGTGCAACAGGTGCTACTGGTTCTATCGGTGTAACTGGTGCAACAGGTGCTTCTGGTGAATCTGGTGCAACAGGTGCCATTGGTGTAACAGGTGCAACTGGTGCTTCTGGAACAAGTGGCGCCACAGGTGCTTCTGGAACAAGTGGCGCCACAGGTGCTTCTGGTGAATCTGGTGCAACAGGTGCCATTGGTGTAACTGGTGCAACCGGTGCTTCTGGAACAAGTGGAGCCACAGGTGCTTCTGGTGAAT
>Ga0214921_10002404_pt1 | contig 30512 bp, 19 predicted proteins | sample LL1505_MetaG_FD_177992 | JGI IMG/M metagenome (GOLD analysis project Ga0214921, IMG submission 177992) | Freshwater microbial communities from Lake Lanier, Atlanta, Georgia, United States - LL-1505 | ecosystem: Environmental > Aquatic > Freshwater > Lake | place: USA: Georgia | collected...
ACTTCGATAGCGCCCACCGTTTCACCTCCGTTGGTATTCATGTTAATCCCCACAGAAGTTTGTGCACCAGCAAAGGCGGCAAGTTGTGAGGATGTGGGCGCACCCGAAGGGGACCAATTTCCCGAAGTCAGCCAAGCGCCTCCTGAGCCTCCTGTATAGTTTTTCCTTGTTGCATTGGTTAGAGACGGCGTTGCGCTCGATTCAGTGCCGCTGCTCCAAACGCTGCCACGTCGGGTAAAGATTCGTACAAAATAGATGGTCCCGTTTGTTAGGCCGGTGATGATCTGCGGGCTACTTGAGCCCTTGTACATGACCCGTCCCGTCCCGTCAAAGCTTGTGCCTGTTCCAAATGCAAGGTTGGCGCTGTAGGCCGTCCCATCCCCACTGGGCGACGCACCTATTGTTGAGTTTGGTTTAGCAACGATCATGACTTCGTCCACGCATGTTGGATTGGCCCAGGAGACGGTGAGCTGGGTGGATCCGGCGGTGAGCACCAGACTGGTTGCATTGGTGGGTGTGCAGGCCACGATGGTTTTGGTGCCGCTAGCATTCGTTGAGCCGGATTTTGTTCCAGAACTAAAAGTTAAATTTCCGGTATCGACGGCGCTTACTGAAATGGCATTACCAACGGTTGAACCAAAGGGCACGTCCGCTGTGATAAAGATGTAACCCGTGTTACCTGATGCAATGATCTGATTTGTGAAACCGGGAAACGCGTGAGAACCGGAGCCTAAGGACGATGATTTGGTTGAGAGTAAGGCATCCGTACTAGAGCTGAAGGAATTGTCGGCGGAATACCAACATTTTAGGTTGGATAGATCCGAAGCCACATAGGTGCCGGAAGTATTTATTGTAACACCTGTTAAAGTAGCATTGGCTGTCGTAACCGCTAAATCAAAACGAGATAAAACCTGGTTGGTTACCCCTTCTGTTAGGTTGGATGCGGAGGCAGCTGGGGAGCTTAGTTCGATATTGGGTGTCGCCGCAGGGGCCGTGGTTGCAGTTAGGCTAAAATTATCAAGGCCTATTCCTTGACTACTACCGCCTGAGGTATTAAAATCCCATTTGAAGTAATAGAGCGAGTCCGGAGCCAATGTGAGTGACCCTACAGAGAAGGATTTTTGGACCGTTGTGCCTGGAAAGCTATAGGAGCTTGATCCGGTCGCAAAAGATCCGGATTGGCCAGAGGTATCCAATGTCCATGTGGATCCGTTGGTGGACCTCGAAAACGTAACTGAAGCAGCGGCTGTGTTGATTCGATATCGTTCGTAGTCAAAGGAGATGCTGAAGCCGGTGATGGTGCTTCCGGTCGAATTCTTGAAAGCAACCATGATGGCGTTGGGGTTGGCATAAGAACCAGAGGTCATAAAGCCAAGAGCGCGTTCGCTGGATGAGGAGCCCCAGTTATAGCGACCACCGGTTGCAGGACTGCCTGAGCTTGCTTGGAGATTGACAGCTGTCAAATTGCCGCTTGTGCTGTATCCTGCTGTTGTGCCGGCTCCGGCGGCTGACATTTTCCAACCAGAAGGGACACTTGCAGTATTTGAAGTTCCTAAATCGTCAAAGTTTTGGGTAATGGCCGAGGTGCCCGATATGCTAATTTGGGACCAAGACAGACCAGGAATCATTAACAGAAATAACGAAGACAAAACTACCAATACCCATTTGGAGAGGGTCCTATGGTAATTGATGGGGGTGGTTTTGAGCTGATGGTTTGGCTTTTTCACTGGAATGGGCTTTGGGTTGTCAATGCGGTTGGGGGCTAGAAACATCAATTTTTTGGCAATTCTAAAATCACTATAGAACTAAAATTTAAAATCATCTTTGGGTTATTTAACCGTTAACAATTCTATTGTTTTGGTTGGCAAATTCGAGGATTTCGCTTTGGCTTTTTCGGCGTATATTTGCGGTCCTTTAGCCCGTGAGGGCGCATTCCAAGGGCAAAAGGTGAGATGGGTGAGTGGCTGAAACCAACAGTTTGCTAAACTGTCGTACGGGAAACTGTACCGAGGGTTCGAATCCCTCTCTCACCGCTGGGTTTCAAGATTTAGGGCCTTCGGGCCCTATTTTTGTGCAATAGACCTTGTTTTTGGAACCAACATTTATCCATCATACCATGAAACTGCAACAACTTTACACCTCTTGCCTCGCCCAAGGCGCCTATTATATCGAAAGCGAAGGGGAGGCCGTGGTCATTGACCCACTGCGCGAAGTGGAACCTTATTTGCAGCGTGCGGAGCAGGACGGAGCCAAGATTAAATACGTTTTGGAGACCCATTTCCACGCCGATTTTGTTTCGGGACACCTGGATTTAGCGGCGGCGACCGGGGCCCCTGTGGTTTTTGGCCCGGAGGCGAAGCCGGGGTTTGAGGCGCATATCGCCAAGGATGGGGAGGTGCTGCGGTTCGGGAAGCTGAGCCTTGAGGTCCTGCATACGCCGGGGCATACGCCGGAGAGCACGTGTTACCTGTTGCGGGACGAAGAGGGTCAGCCTCATGCTTTGTTTAGCGGGGATACCCTCTTTATTGGCGATGTGGGCCGTCCTGATCTGGCCGCGGGAGCCACGGCGACTCCCGAGGAAATGGCCGCGACCCTTTATCGTTCATTGCGCACCAAAATCATGCCTTTGCCTGACTCTGTTCTGGTCTACCCCGCCCACGGTGCCGGTTCGGCCTGCGGCAAAAACATGAGCAAAGAAACTTTCGACACCCTGGGACACCAGAAGGAGGTGAACTACGCCCTTCAAGCTCAATTGACCGAAGAGGCCTTCGTCAAGGAATTAACCACGGGCATCTCGGCGCCTCCGGCCTATTTCCCTCACAATGTGCATTTTAACAAAGCGGGTACCGAGGCCTTGGATCATGTTTTGGACCGGGGACTCCAACCCTTGGGGCCTGTTCAATTCAAAACCTTGGCCGCTGATCCGGCAGTAGTCCTCTTGGACACCCGATCCCCTTCGGCCTATGCCCATGCGCACCTACCCGGTGCCATCTTTGTTGGGCTGGATGGGCAATTCGCTCCATGGGTGGGAAGTATTTTCCCGGATATCAACCAAAAATTTCTTTTGGTGGTCGAAGAAGGCCGCGAGAAGGAAGCGGTGACCCGCCTAGCCCGCGTTGGCTATCACCAGGCCCTGGGTTATCTGCAGGGCGGGGTGGCCGCTTGGCAGCAAGCCGACTTTGAAGTCCAAAGCACCGCTTCCGTGGCAGCGCAGGATGTTCCGGGCCTTTTGGCCGACGGTTCCCCCCTGATTTTGGATGCCCGCCGACCAGGGGAATTCAATGCCGGTCATCTAAGGCAAGCTCTTTTGTACCCCTTGGACGATGTTTTGACCGCCCAGCCCCCCTTGGAACCTTCCCAAATGGCCTTGGTCCATTGCGCCGGTGGTTACCGTTCACTCATTCTGGTTTCTTTGCTGGAAGCCCGCGGTTACCGAAACCTTGTCAATATCGAAGGGGGGTATTCGGCCCTTCGTTCGGTGGAAGGTCTGGACCATGTGGCTGGCACCTCTTGTTCCGGCTAGGTTCCTAGTCCGATTCATGGTTCTTGTTTTGGGCGAATTCACAACCGACCCTTCACAAAGGTCATCAAGCCTCTTTTCCGTGTATATTTGCCGACTTTTCGGGGTGTAGCGTAGCCCGGTATCGCGCCTGCTTTGGGAGCAGGAGGCCGTCAGTTCGAATCTGGCCACCCCGACATCACCTATCAAGCCCACGACCCCAATCGTGGGCTTTTTTTCTGGTGTGCCCAGGACGATGACGTGCATGGGAGGATGCTGTGCCCTTAACGACGGAGTCATCATGACGACGTAGGCTGGTTTTCGTTCATCGTCGGTGGATGGAGGACCAAAACTTTGGTTTAAATTCGGTCCGGTAATCTTTTCATTTCATTAATCAGGTTTGCATGAAAAAGCTCATTTTTAGTCTCTTTGTGGTGGCCGCTCCGTTTTGGGGGCAAGCCCAGAACTCTAATCCCACCGCGTTTTGTTTGCCGTCCGTGGTGACGACTGTGCCCAGTCAGGTGGGTTTGGATAGCGCCTTGGTGGGTGGGAATGTCCTCAGCGATGGGGGGCAAGGGGTCCTTCTTCGGGGCCTGTGTTACGGAACAATGCCCAACCCCAATATGGGGAATTCCAGAACCGAAAATGGCTCGGGTTTGGGTTCCTTCGTGGTGGTTTTGAGGGGTTTGATTCCTTCAACCACCTATTTTGTAAGGGCCTATGCCCAAGGTGCCAACGGGGTGGTGGTGTATGGAAATATGATTAGTTTTGTTACAGGTTCTTTGGTTCCGGCTTTTTCGTGTGGAACTTCGACCGTTTCGGACACGGATGGAAATGTATATAACACCGTTCAAATTGGTCAACAATGCTGGACAAGAAGCAACCTTCGCGTGGGCCGATACAGGACCGGTAACATTATCCCAAATACCAGCAGCAACACCACCTGGTCCCAAGCCAACAGTTCTTCGACAGGGTCCTGGTGTAATTATAACAACAGCACAACCAATGGTACAACCTACGGCCGGCTTTACAATGGGTATGCTGTGAATGACAGTCGGGGTTTGTGTCCAACCGGTTGGCATGTGTCTTCCGATGCGGAGTGGACCAACCTCGTAACCTTCTTGGGCGGGGATTCTTGGGCGGGTGGTGCCCTCAAAAGCACGGGCATGTTACCCACCGTGGGAGGCTGGACCGCACCGAATACAAATGCGTCCAATTCCAGCGGATTCACCGCTCTGCCAGGTGGTTACCGGGCCACCAACGGAAGTTTTTTTTCGGTATCGGATTATGGAGGGTGGTGGAGTTCGTCTACAGCCGGAGCAGGCGTGGCGTGGGCCCGTTTGATTTGGTATGGCAATGCGGCGGTGGACCGGGTTAGCTACGATCAACGCTTTGGTTTTTCGGTTCGTTGCGTCAAAGATTAACACATGTTGTTCAAAAGGGTTCCTTCTGGTTTTGGGCTCGCAGGCGCCTTTTTTTTAACGATTTTGGTGTTGGGATGGGGGAGAGGTACGGCCTTGGCTCAAGCCCCCAACCCGGTTCAACCCTGCGGAACAGGTCCCGCCCCCCCCTCGGTTTTTTCATACATCGAAAACCTACGAAGGGAGGGGCTTTTGGAGCCCGTGTACGGGACCGAGAACAATGCCTCCGTCATTTACCTCCCGCTCCAATTGCATTTGTTGGCGAATAACAACGGTTCTGGACGCTATCCCCTTTCGACTTTTGCCACCATCCTTTGCGAGCTAAATCAAAAATTTCGTAGCACCGGAATTCAGTTTTACTGGAAAGGCAATCCCAATTTGATTAACAATTCGGCCTGGTATAACCTACCCAATTTTGGGACCGCGGATCAGATCAACACCCAATACAATGTTGCGGGGAGTATCAACGTTTATTTTTTGAGTTTGTCGGCCATGTCTCTTTGTGGCTTTGCGTATTATCCTGGTACGGGGTCCCCATCCCAGACCAACCGTCAAGGAGCAATTTACATGGCCCTGGCTTGTTCCAACCCGGGTAACTCAACTCTGGCTCATGAAATGGGGCATTTTTTGAACTTGCCCCATCCCTTTGACCAAACCTCATCCAACCCACAGGCCACCTGGGCCGAACGAGTGACCCGAAATCCCAACGAAACAGCCCCTCGTTTGCCGTCCAATTGCGCTACCGCGGGGGATCGTTTTTGCGATACACCGGCGGATTTTCGGGATGCGCGTTGGAATTGCCCCAACGGTGGGGGAGCGGCCGTGGATATCAACAACGATGCTTTTCAACCGCTGGGTCGATTGTACATGAGTTATGCCAACGATGCTTGCCAAGATTCGTTTACGGTGGAACAAAAAGCAACCATGCGGGCGACGGTCACATCCACCGGGCCTCGTTCCTATTTGCTAACCCCTGCAATGCCCGCTTATGATTCGACAGTAGGGATGCCTTCGTTGCTAGAACCGTTGGATAGTACCTACGGTTGGCCCCTTCATTATTTGCGGTTTCGCTGGAAGGCCGTGCCCGGTGCCACGGCTTATGTGTTACGGATTCGATGGTTGGGAACCACGGTGGAGGATTTTTGGGTGAACGATACGACTTTTTTGTACAATGGTTCGGGACAATTGCTGAGCAACCGGGTTTACCGCTGGTCGGTGATGGCGCTGAACCCGCGAGCTGTTTGCGGCGTCTTTGCACCCGAGCGCCTACTGGGGATAGCGAGCAACGCGGTTCACGTAACTTCCGTGGAAGGCTGCCCCGGCGATAGCCTGGGCTTGGATGTCTTGAACAGTGAATTCACAGGGCTCCGTTCGCTTCGACTCAAACTGGATTTCCCCACGGGGATGCTGAGGCTGACAGGATGGAACTCGTTGGCGGCCCAAGCGGCCGGCCTGCAGGTTCAAGCTTATCCGCCGGTGGGGAGCGCACTTTACACCGATTCCTTGATCTTGAATTGGACATCCGCATCGCCCGTTTCTTGGAATGCGGGGGTTCTGATGCGCTTCGGGTTGGTTTGGCCTTCCGGGGTAAACGGCCCTTCGACGGGGCCCGTTCTGGGTTGGGATACCTTGAACAGCCGCTGCCAAGCGCTTGTTGGGCAGGGTCAGGTTTTGCCGCTCTTGTGTTACGGGGGGCGGATTCGAAACAGCGGCGGATGCTATCCCTTATCGGGACGCTTGATTTACGATAACTCAGCGGGAACGCCCCTACGAGGGACGATGGTGGAGCTACGTGATACGACTTTGCAGATTCGAGCTTTTGGGTTGACGGATTCGCTGGGTTCTTTTGGTTGGAACAACCTGGGTCCCTTGGCTCTGCTGCCGAGCTGGACCTACGCGGTTCCCTGGGGCGGGGTCAATGCAACCGATGCCTTGGGCATTAGCAGGGCCTTCGCCTCTTTGGTGACGCTGAGCCTCCTGCGGTTCAAGGCGGCGGATGTGAACGGAAACGGTGCGGTCAACAATACGGATGCCCTTTTGGTCAATCGCCGAAGCGCCGGAATGGTGGGGAGTTTTGCGGGTGGGGATTGGGTGGACGACAACCCCGGACCGTGGATGGCTGGAGTTAGTGGGGTTCCAGGGACGATCCGGGCCCTGTGCAAAGGGGATGTGAACGGGTCCTACCAGCCCCAGGGGACGCCTTAGACCGCGGGTTGAGGTGCGTCATGGTATAGTGTATTTGCTATCAAATTCTTAGGAATATGAATTTTGAAATGGGCAATGTCTACAATTGCTTCAAGGGCAACACGCTGAATGTGCGGGTTGTTCGGGATAACTAAGACGATTTCTTCGGAGCAACCTATGTGTTGCGAAGCGTTCGCATACGGATCAAAAGCAAAAGGCCTAGCAATTTTGCGGTATGCTAACAAAACATTTACGAAACCGGTCACGATGGGGAATATGGGGCGTATGGGCATGGCTAGGCCTGGGATTCGGCTGTTCAAAGGAAGCAGAATGGAAGCCCACGTACCGTTTTGAGGGAAGGGTTGTCTTGGCGGGAACCGGACAAAGTCCAGGTCAATCCTTGACCCTTTTGGTATGTGCACCGGCCTTGGTGGGCGGGTATGACACCTTGGCCCGCCTACGCACCGATGATTCCGGATCTTTTGATCACGCTCTGTCGTCGGATTTGTTGCCTAGCCATTTGCGTTTGTTCATGGATTCTTTGCCTCCGAACTTGGTTCAACCACCCAATATGCCCCAAATCAGCGGTTACGGGATGACTCAATTGCGCATCGAAATCCCCGCAAAGGCGTGGTTGCGTTTGCAACTTGATTTAACAGGAATGACTCCCGGTGGCATGATGAACCTCTTGGTAGGGAGCCGCTCGGAGTTCATTTATCAGGCGGATACGATCGTGCGGACATTCCCTTGGGTTAGCGGTACGCCGTTGGTTGTAGAGGGTACCTACTTGGCTGGGCCCAACGCGCCTCCCCGTTTCTTGGATACAGTTTTTGTATTGGAACCACTTCGTGTGACGGAGTGGTCATGGGCGCCCTAACCGACTGGTTAGAGCCACCCTTATCTGCCGCTGCCCCTTGGTTCGATGGACCCATCGGGTAGGTGTTGGCTTTTTTGAATCTGCCCTGACGTCGACTCTTCACTTTTGACTTATGAACCATGGAAACAATACTTCCCTGGAAAGGCACTCTTTTGGCCTTTGCCAGCCTCCTAGGTGGCGTCTTTGGGATGAAGGCCCAAAGCATTGCCGAAACCCGTCATATCCAGCGATACGATCTTTTACAACCCTACGTCCCCGAAAAACTCCTGGTGGACCGTAGTCCGCTTTCGCTGTTTCGATCCATCACCGGATTAAACCCCGATCGATACACCGCGAATCGTCAGGATTCGGCGGATGTTACGGATTGGGTTCAATACTACCGTCTCTTCTTTTATGGAGCCTATCATCCCGCTCCCCCCATGCGTTTACACCCCAACCACCTAAGCGGATACGCCGATACCGTTCGTTACCAGGGTCAATGGAATCTTGCCACCTATCAACGGGTCCCCCTCATGGATGTGCAATTACGTGTTATGAATTTGGTCTATCGCGAGATTCAGGATTCTGCGATCGATCATGGGTACATGGTCTACGATAGTTTGAACGATCGACTTCGATTGGCTTTGGCTCCTCAAAGGATTCAAGATACCTTGTGGTTTCCGCCCGGTTCCAATCCCCCTTATTTGGCGTTGGATACCGTCTTGCAAGCGGATACGGCCCGCGTTCTCAGCGGATGGTCCAAAACGATTCGTTTTGTGCAGGCGGTCGCAGACCGGGATGTCTTGTACGGGACGAGGGCTCATCAGCCCCTGCGGTTAATGATACCTCAGGCTTTTTGGGTCAGCAACGATTCCCTCAGCTCGCTTTGGCTGGATACCGACGATGGGAATGGATGGAGGAGGGTCTATCCGCATCAATTGGTCACTTGGTCTTATGCTTCCTTTGGCCCCAAAACATTGCGCTTGAGGTGGCGCAACGCGGTAGGCCAAAACCTAGGGGATGCCATCACCCATTTGCCTCTCCAATGGGTGGAGTTAAAGATGGGAAATCCGGATCGGATTCTGGTGAGTGGAACACCGGCTTGCAACCCCAACCGCAGTCAGCCCCCCGGTCGTGCGGTGGCCTTTGTGAAGCGATCCCGTCACACTCCTTTTGGGTTGCTACAACCATTGATTCTTGTGGAGGGTTTTGAGGGAGGAACCTGGGTGAACGGTTTCCCTGAATCCGTACCCGGGGATCAAAACGGTTACGGGGATCTTAACTGGGCCAGCATGAGTACGGGATTTTTTCCGGCCCGCTATGCCCAATTGGGGGAATTGCCCCACCTATTGGATTCGTTGGACAGGGAAGGCATGGATCTGGTTTTTGTGGATTACGAAACCAACCATGCGTCAGTTGAAAAAAACGCGCTGGCCCTGATCTCGATTTTGGAACAGGTCAAAAGAATAACCGACTCAACACGATCGGCCATGCAAAGCCCTTCTTTTCCGAGTACCATGCATGTTTTGGGTGCCAGCATGGGTGGGCTGATTGCCCGTGTGGCCTTGCGACAAATGGAATTGAACGGTTGTTGCCACGGCGTGGCATCGTTTGGGACGTTGTCCACCCCGCATGCCGGGGCCAACATTCCCCTTAGCGTTCAGAATGCCTTGCTGGATGGGGTCCAGAGGGGCAACCTGCTGGGCCGTATGGAAACCCAGCGTCAACAACTCCAATATGTGTTACGATCTCCGGCGGCTGCGCAGATGTTAACCTACCATGTGGACGCCCCCTTGGAACAGCAACACCAGGCGCTGAGGCGTTTGCTGGACTCCTTGGGACTGCCCCGAGACACTCGGAATTATGCAATCACCAACGGCAGCTTAAACGGACAGCGTCAAGGCCGGCATGTTCAGGCTCCCTTCGATACTATACGTGACGGTGAGCCGGCCTTTGCTTTGGAATCGGCTGTCTGGGCGCCGCATTCCTTTCCTCTTCCTTTTCGGTCCTTTCGGGATATCGGTTCGCAACGCATGGTTTTGTTCCGCAACCAAGGCCGCATTGTTGTTCATTCGCCCAGGGTCCCAGCCTACGATACGGTTTATTTGGCAGGGAACGATATTCAATCCAATTTTTCAGATATCCAGAAACAATACGCGCTCTACCTCCAGGGTCTTGGAGCCCTGGCCCTGAATCGTACCATCCATTCCTTGGCGGCCACGTTGTTTCCCATGTTTACACCCTGGATTATGGCTTCCAAACACAGCGCCATGCTGATTATTACACATCGATATCGCGGCAGGTTGGAGAGGGCTTGGAGCGGTCATCACCAACGAAATCGTTTGGGGGCCTTCTCGGTGCGCAACACCGTTCCCCGATTGGGGTTGGATTATGCTCCTGGTGACTATTCCACCATGGGTATGCAGGTAAGCAACCGCTTTGTGGAATCGGTCGAATGGGTTTCTATTCACAGTTTTGTGAGCACGGTTTCGGCCTTGAATCTGGATACTTCGGTTTTTACATCGGCCCTCGGGTTGAATGTTCCCTTTGATCCCAAGTCGTTTGAGCGTTGGTTGCATCGCCCTCATTGGTCCGAAACCCATGCCAACGATCCCCACGCCATGGTGTTTCGAGCCTGGTCCGGCACCCTTCGCCATTGGTTGCGTTCCTCGATGACGCCCATGAATCGTATCACACGCTTGACAGCCGGGGATACCTTCCAGCTGGGTTGGCATGTTTTGAGTACGTCGCTGCTTCCTTTCAATAGCTTGGTGCGAATCCCTTCGTTGGTATTGGGTTCCGGATCTGTGTTACGGATTTTGGCCGGTGGTAACTTGATGGTTCACGATGTTCCGTCCTTGCCTGCTTTGCCAACCAATGCCGATCGCGAAATCCGTACGCTTTCGGTGGCTTGCGATTCGGTGACGGTGGACGCGGGTTCTCGTTCGCTCGTCGAATTGGGCAGGCCATTGGGCTACCGAGGTTGGGAAAAATCCTGTGCCCGTTTTGGGTCCGGTTCTCGTTTGGTGTTGCGAAGCGGGAGTCGGCTATGGATTCGGAATGGTTACCGTCTTTTGATGGATAGCGGTTCGGTTTTGGAAATTTTTCCTGGCGCGGTGGTGGACTTGGAAGGGGATTCCTCCCTGTTGGAAATACATGGCCAGGTGATTCTGCATCCGGGTACCGTTTTTAGACCCCGAGGAGGAGGTAGGCTGTGGGTTCAAGCAAACAGTGGCAGGTCATCGCGCTGGACTGTTTATCCCGGCGCATCCTTGGAAATGAGGGGTCGCCACCGTGACCACGAACGATTACGCATCAGCGGGCATTGGTCCTTGGATGAACCCCGGATGCCGATCGTGTTGGATAGCTGCCGGGTTCGTTGGATGCCCGGGGCCCAATGGTCTTGTGCTGGACCGGTTACCGTTCGTCAATGCCGATTGGGTCAAGAGCGGATCGGGGCTCGTGGTGGCGTGTGGACCCTGCAAGGAAGCGGGGATCTATCGATGGAAGAATGCGAATTGACCTTTATGCAATGCGCCTTGCGTCGTTTAAACGCTCCCGTGCAACGAAGGATTCGTTTGGTCGGTGTCCGATTTGCGGGGAACGATACCGGCTTGGTGACTCATCAATCTGCGGTGGATTTGATCCATTGTCGTTTTGAAAACAACCGCATCGGTTGGAAAGCCTTTGATCTCCTTCAAATGAACAGGGCTTTTGGTTCGGCATGGTTGGCCAACGGGGTAGGGTTGGATTTGATGGGGCAGGGAGGCGCCCGATTACGTCTGCAGGAATGCCGGTTGGACTCCAATACGAATGCTTTGATGAGTTTTGGGGTGATGCGAGTGGAGGCCTTGTGCAACGAATGGACTCGTAACCAAACAGCCTGGTATGCCGGAAACACCCAGGTTTGGCTAGGGGATGGAGCGATGAATTTCTTTGGAGATAACGGTCGCGCTTTGCACATCGAAGAAGCAGATTTACTGTACCTCCGAAACGGTAACAATACATTTTCGGGGAACGGAACCGCTTTGTCGGGGATGTTGAGTGGTTTGGCCCTGCAGTACCTCTTGCCCCAAGCCGGTGGGTTGTATGGTTTGGAAACCCAGGGCAACCGCATGCCTTACCAACATCCGCCTTCTCTTTCATCGTTGTTGGATTGGGATGGGAATCCCTTGGTCATCCTTCGCGGTGTTTCTCCGTCTTCAACGGCTATGTGCATGACCCGTCAAGCCACGGGGGGTGGTCCATCCTATTTTCGCGAAAGTAGAATTCCCTTTGTGACCCCTTGGTATCTGGATTCCTTGACCTCGATGCTGAACGGGTTGAACCGAGGGGCGTTGGACCTCAACGACCCCTTGCCTGCCCATCGGCAGGCCCTGCTGCAAACGTGGAATGCGACTTGCTCTTTGATGGAGGCCACCTGCCATCGCTGGAACCCTTATTCCATCCCTCGCGATGCTTGGTACGGATGGTCCTTGGAGATCATGGAATGGTGCGTTCAAGGAGGAGGAGGTTCCGAGCCCGCGGTTCTAGCGGCTAGGACCCGGCTCAAACAGTGGAAAGACCGATGCGGCACCACTCCTGGGGGGCGTTTGGTGAGTTCAACCAGCTCAGAGGATTCCTTTGAAGTTTCGCATGAACTCTCTGCATGGGGCTTGGGCCCCAACCCATGGCTCCGTGGTCAAAACCTTCATTGGAACCCTATCAAACCCGTTGAGGAGGATATGGTGCTGACCTGGCACCCCTTGGTCTTGGGTAGGGACGGACAAACCAGCTTTACCATGCAACTTCGGCCCGGTGCCAACCCAGGTCCCGATTTGGCCCCTGGAATTTACAGGGTCGGGATCCAACGAGCGGGGAAAACCCCGGTTTGGGTCCGCTGGGTGGTGGGGCCTTGATTCAAATATTGATAAGAACTTTACGCATGGACCTTACTTTTGCAGCGCTTCGTTCGGATTTGCCGGACGGAGCGCCATTTTCAACCCCCAAACCCACGATTATGCGCTTGAAAGTTCCTTTCTTCATCGCCTTTGCAACCTTCCTCCTCGGCCTTGGCTTCCTGCCACAGGCCATGGGTCAGGGTTTCCCCCTTCGTTCCATCGATTCCATCCAATGGGTGCATCCCGATACGCTATTGACGGGCAAAACCTTGTCCAGATATGTGGGAGACACGGTTCGGGTCCGGGGTTTGGTGATTTTGAATCCCAGGGATCATGCCTTGAGTCAAAACTGGAAAGCCACCTATTTGGTGGATACCTTGGGTTTGGCCGATGGGGTTTGGAAAGGCCTCTTGGTTCGTCTCCCAAACCTGGGGGATTCCACGGTTGTTGGGTTCTTCAGTAATTTCCAAGTAGGGAATATCGTGGAATGCACCGGGGTGGTGGCCGAATATCAGGACGCCTCACCCAATTCCGGGGAAACCCAACTCAACCTGATTCCCGTGGCAAGTAGCGTATTGGGGTTTGCAACACCTCCTGCCCCCCGTCCGTCCTTCATGAATTTATTCATGGTTTACGACCCCAACAACCCGGCCGTTCCTCAGCAAATCCAAAAGCCAACCGGAGAGGGTTACGAGGGCATGTATGTTCAGTTTAACAATGTTTTGGTGACCAATGTCAGCACTTTCAGTGGAGGACGGGTGAGTTGGATGCTTCGAGATGCTTCGGGTTCCGAGATCAATGTGCGGGATGCGGTCCGTTTTTTCCGCCCTCCATTTGTGTCTTCCACGGCATCCGTTCCACCCAATCCGGGTGCTCCTGTTTTTGTACAGCAGGGCAAGGTCTTTTCGCACATGCGCGGTGTGATCACAGAAACCAATTTTGGAACCCTTTACCCTCGTTACGAAATTATTCCCCTGACGCCTTCGGATTTGGGTGCGGTCATGGCTTCTCCTCCTTTCATTAGTCGATGGAAAGCGACCCCAGCCGTACCCAGAACCTCCAATCCTGTAACGATCGGAGCAAGAATTGTGGACTTGGATGGTTCGGTAGCCGCCGCTAAGCTGTTTTATGCCCCCGGTGTGAGCGGAGGGGTTTACGATTCTTTGCCCATGACCTTGGTGGCCCCGGATTCTTTTCAGGCGACCATTCCGGGCTCGGTTTTCACCCAGAACGGGGCGTATTACCACTATTACATCCGCGCAACGGATAACCAAAACAACAACGGTGTGCAACCCGATACCATTCAGTCCTTCGGCTTGTTTAGGGTCATGAACGGTGGCATTAACCGCGTATCGGAGATTCAGGAAACCCCGGTCGTTGGAGGCCGTTCCATCTTTGCCGATGTGGTTTTGGACAGCATGCAATTGCGTGGACGCATTATGTCCACCTTGGATCCTTCGGATTATGGTCGCATTATTTTTCAAGATGGGGTCGGTCCGTGGACCGGGATTACCCTGCGCCCCGATAACAACGGATCCACCGATATTGATACGCGGCTTCGGGGGGACAGTATTTGGATCAAAAAAGCGTTGGTGGTGGAGGATTTTGGGATAACGACCTTGGAGGTATTGGACTACGCTTACATTGCTCCTGGCCAGCCCTACCAAGCCTTCCGGGTGCCCATTGATTCGATTATGGCGCGCCGTTACAATTACACCGAGCCTCACGAATCATCCCTCTTGATTTTTGATTCGGTTTATGTGGTGAACCAAAACCCCGATGCTCCCTCCAATTTTGGGGAATTCAGCATCTATCCAGATTCAGCGCAGGCCAGTGGTTTGAGGGTTCGGGGAGGAGTAACCTTGTCCAGCCTCGATTTGGGGCAGAACTTCAATACCGATTCCCTGACATTCCGTCAGCGTTTGAACTTTATTCAGGGCATTTTGACCTTTAATTTTAGTAACTGGAAATTACAGCCTCGGAATCGCAGCGATGTTTATGGGTTTGGGACTTCCACTGGAACATCGGTGCGTCCCTTGGGGCTTTGGGAAGAATCAGCCATCAAAGCGTATCCCAACCCGGCTGCAGACCAATTGTACCTGGAGATTCCGCTGAAAGCCACTGGCGATGTGCGGATTCGGGTCATGGATGCCAGTGGAAGGACGGTTTGGTCCGATCACAAGGTCTTGGAACCGGGTCTGGAGCCCCTAAAACTGGAAACCGGGACCTGGAAGCGGGGTATGTACCTCCTCGAAGTCTTGCACAAAGACGGACTGGGTACGGCCCGCGTGCTGATCAGTCGTCCTTAACGGGTCTTAGCCCCTTCGAAGGAGGGGAGCGGATACGCCTATTTGAGGGAGGATAAAACCCCTTGGCACGGATTTTGTTCCTAATTTTGTCTAAACCCCTCCAAATGGACGCCAAATTCTCTCCCAAGGTCAAGGATGTTATTGCCTTTAGCCGCGAGGAAGCGGTGCGTCTTGGCCACGATTATATCGATGCTTGTCACTTGCTCTTGGGTTTAATCCGGGAAGGCGACGGTCAGGCCATCAAAACCCTGCGTAACCTAGGCGTCCCCCTTGACAAGCTCAAAGCGGCCGTCGAAGACTCCATGCGCAACAGCGTGGAGAAATCTGGATTGCAGGCCGATCAGATACCTCTCACCAAACAGGCCGAAAAAATCCTTAAAATCACTTTTCTGGAGGCCAAGATTTTCAAGAGTGAATTGATAGGCACGGTTCATCTATTGTTATCCATTCTTCGTGAAGAAGATTGCCTTGCCAACCGGGTTTTAGAAAAATTTGACGTTACCTATGATTTGGTTAAGGAAGAAATTGACGCCATGATCGAGGGTCGGGAACGAAGTGAACCACCGCCCACAACCCGGGCTTCGTACGAAGACGCCTATGGAGAGGATGAAAAAAAGGCAGCCGGTGATCTTCCCCGTAAGCCGTCCAATCCCAAAAGCAAGACACCTGTCTTGGATAATTTTGGGCGGGATCTATCGCAATTGGCCGAAGAAGGCCGTTTGGACCCCATCATTGGAAGAGATGCTGAAATTGAGAGGGTTTCTCAGATTCTCAGTCGCCGCAAAAAAAACAACCCCATCTTGATTGGAGAACCGGGGGTCGGTAAAACGGCCATTGCCGAAGGTTTGGCTCTGCGAATTCACCAAAAAAAGGTCTCCCGAATTTTGTTTGATAAGCGAATTGTTACATTGGATTTATCCTCCTTGGTGGCCGGTACCAAATACCGAGGTCAGTTTGAGGAAAGGATGAAGGCCGTGATGAACGAACTAGAGAAATCCCCCGATGTGATTCTTTTTATCGACGAGATTCATACGATGGTGGGAGCGGGCGGGGCGTCGGGTTCGCTGGATGCCAGCAATATGTTCAAGCCGGCCTTGTCCCGTGGAGAGATTCAATGCATCGGGGCCACGACCTTGAATGAATACCGACAGTTTATCGAAAAGGACGGGGCCTTGGACCGACGATTCCAAAAAGTCATGGTGGATCCTCCATCGCCGGAAGAGACTTTTCAAATTCTTAACAACATTCGCCAGAAGTATGAGGACCACCACCAAGTGGTCTACACCGAAGAGGCTATCAGTGCTTGTGTTAAGTTAACCGATCGATACATTACCGATCGTTTTCTGCCTGACAAGGCGATTGATGCCATGGATGAAGCCGGCGCCCGGGTTCATATCGGCAACATTCGAGTGCCCGAAGACGTGACTCGCCTGGAGGCGGCCATCGAAGAAATACGGGACCAAAAAAACAAAGTCGTCAAAAGTCAGCGTTACGAAGAAGCTGCCAAGCTTCGAGATAACGAAAAGCGTGTCCTTGAAGAATTGGAACAGGCCAAGCAGCGTTGGGAAGAAGAGTCCCGCAAAAGCCGCTTTACGGTCACAGAGGATCATATCGCCGAGGTGGTAGCCATGATGTCAGGGGTTCCAGTGAAAAGGATTGCCCAAACCGAAGCCGAGCGCATTGGACGAATGGCCTCCGAGCTCAAGCAGCGTGTTATCGGACAGGATCGTGCGGTGGAGGCGGTTAGCAAGGCGATTCTGCGGACCAGGGCTGGGCTCAAGGATCCCCGCAAGCCCATGGGCTCCTTTATTTTTTTGGGACCAACCGGTGTTGGCAAGACCGAATTGGCCAAGGAATTGGCTCGTTTCCTCTTTGATACCGAAGATGCGCTCATTCGTATTGACATGAGCGAGTACATGGAAAAATTCGCCGTATCTCGACTCGTTGGTGCCCCTCCGGGCTATGTGGGTTACGAAGAAGGGGGGCAGCTTACCGAGAAAGTCCGCCGAAAGCCCTATTCCGTTATTCTGCTGGACGAAGTTGAAAAAGCGCACCCGGATATATTCAATTTGTTGTTGCAAGTTCTGGATGACGGACAATTGACCGATGGAATGGGTCGCAAGGTGGATTTCAAAAACACCCTCATCATCTTGACATCGAACATCGGTTCACGACAACTCAAAGATTTTGGCACCGGGGTTGGTTTTACCACGCCCAGCAAGGTAGAAGCCAAAGACAAAGAGAGCAACTCGGTCATACAGGGTGCTCTCAAGAAAACCTTTTCTCCGGAATTCCTGAACCGAATTGACGATGTCATCGTCTTTAATTCGTTGGACCGTGAAGAGTTGTCCAAGATTATCCATTTGACATTGGGTTCGGTGTTGAAGCGAATTCAAGACCTGGGTTATCAGGTTGAATTGGCTCCTTCGGCCTTGGATTTGTTAGCCGAAAAAGGCTACGACCCTCAGTTTGGTGCTAGGCCCCTCAAACGAGCCATTCAGAAATATGTCGAGGATGTGGTGGCGGAACAAATGATTAGCGGTCAACTCCATCCGGGTTCCGTCCTCAAGTTGGAGGCGGATTCCGAAGGTCAAATGCAGGTGACCGTGGTGGATCCTACACCTCCACCTCGTCCTTCTCGCAAAAGCAAAAGTTCCCCCCCAACTGGAGAACAAGAATGAGGTCTACAGGGCTCGTTTTTTTTGCGGACGATTTGCAGGCGGTTCACCTTTTACCGCTGACGTATACCATGCCCCCCGAGGAAATCAGGGTGGGCATCTTGACCTTAGCCCAAAAATGGACCATGGTATGGAACCGTCGTTCCCTGGCCTTGTCCGTGAATTCCCGGCTATTACCTGATGAAAAATTACTGGAATCGGTGGCCAACCTTCGTGATGGTCAGGGCTTGAGTTATCAAGACCTGCCTTTGTTGAGGGTGCATGGAACGGGCGCCGAAGACGCCGGTGTTTTGGAGATTGAAGGGATTGAATGGATTCCCTGGGTTCATGAAGTAAACATGATCCATTATCCGGAAGATATTTTTTTGAAAAACGGTCGTGAAATCAAGGCTGATTTGGAGCGCATGCACAGGGCCGGTGGTGAATGGGTATGGCCGTCTTGGAAGGAGCGAACGTCGAACGATAGCCATACCGCGGTGTATCACCCGGAGCAGGTTTGGGTGCATCCGACTGCCAAGGTTTCGGCCGCGGTATTGGATGCCACCGATGGACCTATTTGGGTGGGTGCCCATGCCGAAATCATGCCGGGAGCCCTTGTCAAGGGCCCGATGGCTTTAGGAGAACACGCCACCCTCAAAATGGGTGCCAAAATTTATGGGGATACGACGGTAGGGCCTTTTTGCAAGGTGGGGGGGGAAGTCAGCAACTCGGTTATGCATTCCTATTCCAACAAAGGGCACGATGGCTTTATGGGCAATTCCGTGATTGGCCGTTGGTGCAATTGGGGTGCCGACACCAACAATTCCAACCTCAAAAACAATTACGAGCCAGTCAAACTTTGGGACATCGCGACATCTCGCTTCCGAAGTACCGGGCTGACTTTTTGCGGCCTGGTGATGGCGGATCATGCCAAATGTGGAATCAATACCATGTTCAATACCGGAACCGTGATTGGGGTGGGGGCCAATGTTTTTGGAGGCGGTTTCGTTCGGCAATTTGTGCCTTGTTTTGGTTGGGGGGGCATACACGGCATGGAGACTTTTCGATTTGATAAATTCTGTGAAACCACCGAACGGGTGATGCAACGCCGATCCATCGCTTTGGATGAAACTGAAAAGCAAAAGCTAATGGAAGTTTTTGAACAAAGTGCCTACCAGCGAACCTGGGAAAAGTCGGCATCTAATGATTGAATGATCGTATGATGAACCAACGAACGCCCCTTGTTTTGGGCAATTGGAAAATGAACACCTTGCCCGAGGAGGGTCGACTCCTGGCTCGTCAGATGGCACCCACCATCAAGGACGGTCTCCACCGCAGGGTGGACTGGGGCCTGGCCGTGCCCCTGACTCACTTGGGCCTGATGGCAACCGAATTGAGGGGTCATGCATTGTTGGGTGCTCAGGATTGTTCCATGCACGAACGCGGAGCCTATACCGGCGAGGTTTCTGCGGCTATGCTTTCGGCTTCTGGTTGTGACTTTGCTTTGGTTGGGCACAGCGAGCGCCGCCAATACCACGGCGAAACGTCGATACAGGCTGGATTGAAAATCCGCCGCCTCCAAGAACAGGGCATGATGGCCGTTTACTGTGTGGGCGAATCCCTGGAACAACGCCAAAGCGGAGATTACGCGACCGTTCTCCAAACCCAACTCCACGAAGGCCTTCAAGGGGAGGGTTTGTCTTTGGAATCTTCGGCCTTGGTCCTGGCTTACGAACCGGTTTGGGCCATCGGCACGGGATTGACCGCGTCCCCTGAGCAGGCGAACGAAGTGCATGCCTTGATCCGCGATTGGTTGTTACGGAATCGAGGACCCAAAGCCGCTACCGAGGTACGCATTCTTTACGGCGGATCGGTGAACGCATCCAACGCTGCGGATTTGTTGGCCGGTCCCCATGTGGACGGAGCCTTGGTTGGTGGTGCGTCCTTGCAAATCCGGGCCTTTGCCGATATTGTGTTATCTGCTTCTTGAGGATGCAGCCTTTCTTGGTTTGGCGTATCCGGGTTAACTCCGAGGAACAAGCGGAAGCCTTGGCTTCCGAAATGGCCGAGTGGGGTTACGATTCTTTTCAAATTCTCGAACCAACCCATGAGGGAACGGAAACGGGCCAACAAGGCTGGACACTGGAGGCCTATGGGCGTCAGGGCCAGGTTCGGGAAGGATGCCAGGAATGGCTTCTGGAACAGTTTCCGGACTGGATTCTAGGTATCCAAGAACCCTATGCCCTCGAAGATGTGAATTGGAACAAGGAATGGGAATCCCGTTTTGAGCCGGTGTTGTTGGGAAGGCATTTTGGAATCCGCGCCCCCTTTCATCAACCGTTGGAGAATGTAGCGCACGAATTAATCGTGATGCCTCGTATGTCCTTTGGTACAGGGCATCATCCCACCACCATGATGATGTGTTGGTGGTTGCTGGGAGCTCCTGCTTTGGAGGGTGTTCCGGGCGAACCCGTTCAAACCCGGTGTTGGGAAGGCATCAACAAGACTCCTTTTTTGCCGGTGGGTCTTCGTGTTTTGGATATGGGTTGTGGGACGGGAATTTTGGGAATCTTGGCGAAGCGCCTGGGGGCCGAATGGGTCTGGGGGTTGGATATCGAAGAAGGATCGGCCGCCAATGCCGCCGAAAATGCGGAGCGCAACGGGGTGGAGGGCCTTTGGCAGCAAGGGGATGCCGAAACCTTGGCGCTGTCCAAAGAAGCCAAAGTCGATTTGATTTTGGCCAACATCAATCGTAACATTTTGTTGGAAGACATGCACGTGTATGTCCAAAGCCTCAAGGAAGGCGGGCAATTGTGGCTGAGTGGCTTTTATGCCGAAGATACCGGGGTCCTTTTGGAGCGGGCCGCCGCCTTGGGTTTGGAGCCCATGGCTCAGGCCGAAATGAACCGATGGACCACGCTTTTGTTGGTCCAAAGTGCCCAGAGGGAAGGCGTATGATTCAATCGCCGCACACCCGCGAAAAAGAACAAACGCTTTCGGTTTTGCTTGAGCAAGAGGATGATGGCGAAAAACTAGTTCTTTACAACGACGACATCAACACCTTTGATCATGTCATTCGCTGTCTGATGCGCTATTGCCAACACGAGGCGGAGCAAGCCGAGCAATGCGCTTGGATTGTGCACCTCAAAGGGCGTTGCACCGTCAAACAAGGTACCTATGCCGAGTTGTTGCCGGTCCAAACCGCTCTCTGCGACCAAGGATTAAGCGCGGCTATCGAAGGGTAGGCTGATTAGGCCGAGGGTAGGGGTGGATAGTAACCGGGTTCGGCACGGGACATCAAGCCCCAAACCGTCTCGACCACATCATCGACCGATGGTTTGCTGAAATAGTCCCCGTCCGAACCGTAGGCCGGTCGGTGGGCTTGGGCCGTCAAAGTGACCGGCGCCCAGTCTAGCAATGGAAATCCGTTTTGGACCTCTAGAATTTGTTGTAACAAATAAGACGAAGCCCCGCCCGGAACATCTTCGTCCAAAATCAGGAGTCGGGATGTTTTGCGCAGCGATTGAGCGCATAGCCCGTTTACGTCGAAGGGCAGCAGGCTTTGGGCATCCACCACTTCGATCGAAATGCCCATGGACTGAAGCAAATCAGCGGCTTCCATCGCAATGCGGCAACAGGACCCGTAGGTTACCAAAGTAAGGTCGCTTCCTTCCCGAAGGATTTCGGCGTAACCAGGAACCACCCGAAATTCGTGGAGGTTATCGGGACGTTTTTCTTTGAGTCGGTAGCCGTTGAGGCATTCCACCACCAAAGCCGGTTCATCGCAATGCATCAACGTATTGTAAAATCCGGCGGCCTGCACCATGTTTCGGGGAACCAAAACCAACATACCCCGGAGCGAATGCAGAATCATCCCCATGGGCGAGCCGGAATGCCAGATCCCTTCCAAGCGATGTCCCCGGGTTCGTACAATGAGAGGGGATTTTTGGCCACCCGCGCTGCGGTATTGCAGGGTGGCAGCGTCATCACTTAGGATTTGAAGGGCAAAGAGCAGGTAATCCAGGTATTGAATTTCGACCAGTGGGCGAAGGCCTCGCATCGCAGCTCCCAATCCTTGACCCACGATGCTCATTTCGCGGATGCCCGTATCGGTCACTCGGGATTCCCCGTGTTTTTCTTGAAGTCCCGCAAAACCCTGATTGACATCCCCAATTTTGCCGACATCCTCACCGAGTGCAAAGAAGGTCGGCTCCTTGGCCAACCAATAATCAAAGCATTGGTTCAAAATTTCGAATCCATTGAGCTCGGGGGACGTTTCAGAATAAACAGGTGAGACCGGAACCTGGTTGTTCACCGAAGAAGACGAAAGGCTGTGCAGACCCCGATTGTAGAACACATGATGCATGCTCTCCATTCGGCTGCGCAATTGAAGCAAATTCTTAGAGGCATCCCGAATGACTGGGTTGTCGTGGTGGTGAAGGTTGTTTTGGTGAGCGACCCAAAGACTGCGTCGCAGGGCCTGCATCAAGTCCCGCCTCAAGGGTTCGCGTTCGGCCTGTAGGCTGTTGATAAGGGGCTGCAAGGACGACAGTGCCGGGGAGGACGATTGGCTGAGGGCCAAGGCCAAGGCTTGCAGACCTTGGTTCACCTCATCGTACCAGGGGGTGATGCTTTGGCGAAAGGCTTGGTAGGCCCTGGTCTGGGCTTCTTTGGCTTCGGCAGCTGCTTCGGCCTCAATTTGATCCAGGAGTGCCTCGTCGGCCCATTCTTGTTCCAGCAACCAAGAACGCATGCGGACGAGTCCATCGTTTTCTTTTTCCCACTGCAGGCGTTCGGGGCTTTTGTAACGCTCATGGGATCCGGAGGTGCTGTGGCCTTGAGGCTGGGTTAGTTCCGTAACATGAAACAAAACCGGCATATGATCCTCGCGGCATGCATCCGCCGCCTTCAAGTAAAGCGCGCAGAGGCGGGGGTAATCCCAACCGGGGCAGGTATAAAAGCGGAAGCCTTTGCCGTCCGGCCCGGTTCGAAATCCTTGCAGCAGGGAGCCGATGTTTTCTTTGGTCGTTTGGTAGGCGGCAGGAACTGAAATTCCGTAGGCATCGTCCCAGATGGAGACCATCATGGGAACCTGCAAAACCCCGGCGGCGTTAATGGTTTCCCAAAAATGCCCTTCGCTGGTCGAGGCATTCCCAATGGTCACAAAAGAAATTTCGTTCCCGTTCACGCTGAACGGGGACTGCGATGCTTGTTCCGTATGCTGCCTATACCATTTGGAGGCAAAGGCGATTCCAAGGCCCCGACCCATCTGTCCCCCCGTCGGTGAAATATCCGCCGTGGATTGGGGACCCTGCGTTAGGTCCATAAATTCACCAGCTGAGTTCAACCACCGGGTGGCAAAATGCCCGTTCATGGAACGTCCCCCGGAGGCCGGTTCGTGTTCCAGGCTGGGATGCGCATACAATTGGGCAAAAAAGGCGTCCAAGGTGGTCATCCCCGTTGCCAACATAAAGGTTTGGTCCCGGTAATAGCCGGTTCGGATATCACCCGCCTTGAAGGCTTTGGCCATGGCCAATTGGGGAAGCTCTTTGCCATCGCCAAAAATCCCAAATTTGGCCTTCCCTGTGAGGACTTCTTTGCGACCCAAAAGGCTGGCATGGCGGCTCAGCCACCCCAAGCGGTAATCGGCCAGAATTTCGCTGATGAGCTCCTCCTGATGAAGATGGGTTGATGAGGGTGAGGTGAGGGCTAGGTCTGGCTGGTTCATGTGGAGGGGGCGTTGAATGAAGACGCCAAATTCAAGTCGGTGCAAAGATAATTCAAGACAATTTTAGGCAGACTTTGCGTTATGTATGAGTCTGAATCTTTATTTTTGACCTTTAATCAAACGACCCAATTATGAAAACCCTCTTTTCCTTTCTTTTTGCACTGGCTTTGGCCCTCCCCGTTTTGGCTCAGACCGAAACCAAAGACAAGCCCGCCATCAAGTTCAAATCCGAAAACCACGATTTTGGCAAGATTAAAGAAGGTGTACAGGCTACCCACGAATTTGAATTTGTCAACACCGGCAAAGGCGCCCTCATCATTTCCAATGTGGCGGCTTCTTGCGGTTGTACAACACCCGATTGGACTCGCGAGCCCATCGCCCCAGGCAAAACCGGCAAAATCAAAGCCGTTTACAATTCCCAAGGTCGTCCTGGTCAGTTCACCAAGCAAGTGACCGTGACCTCCAATGCGGCAGAGGCCACCAAGGTCCTGACCATTTCCGGTCTAGTTGAGAAAGTGGAGCCCGGTGTTCCCGAAACCAAGCCTGCGGCCAGCCCCGTAACCAAACCCTAAATAGGGACCCCCTTTTCGGGGAATCTCTCCAAATCACCTCCCAAACCCGTGTACATTTGCACGGGTTTTTTTTATGCCAAAAATTTCAGAACGCGGGCTACGAATGCCAGCATCGCCGATACGTCGGCTTGTTCCTTACGCCGAAGCTGCGAAAAGCAGCGGGACCGTGGTTTATCATCTCAACATCGGGCAGCCTGATATTGCGACCGCACCTGCTTTTTGGGAGGGGATCGCGGGTTATCGCGAAAAGGTTCTCTCCTACTCTCATTCGGCTGGATTGGCTTCGTATCGCCAAGCCTACGCCCAGCAGCTGAACCAAAAGGGTTATGGACTGAGTGCCGACGATGTTCTGATCAGCACCGGTGGTTCCGAAGCGTTGGTGATGGCCATGATGGCCTGCTTTGACCCGGGGGATGAAATCCTGATTCCCGAACCATTTTATGCCAATTACAATGGATTCGCGGCCATGGGCGGGGTCGTGTTGCGGCCTTTTACCACCCTGATCGAAGAAAACTTTGCATTGCCGGCCGTCGAAGACTTGGCGGGAGCGGTGGGCCCCAAAACCCGGGCCATCATGATCTGCAACCCGAACAATCCGACCGGTACCTTGTACACGCGTCAGGAATTGGCAGGATTGGCTGCTTTGGCCAAAGCCCATGATTTATTTTTGATAGCGGACGAGGTTTACCGCGAATTTGTTTACGACGGGCTCGAACACGATTCGATCTTGAGTCTGGAGGGGATGGAAGAACATGCCGTGGTGGTCGAAAGCACCTCCAAAATGTACTCGGCCTGCGGGGCCCGTATCGGTGCCTTGATCACACGCAATCGGGATCTCATGGGAACCATTCTTAAATATGCGCAGGCTCGGCTCAGTCCTCCTACCCTGGATCAGGCCGGGGCTCTTTCGGCCTTGCTGCATACCGGTCGAGATTATTTTGACGGAGTACGCTCCGAATACGTTGCCCGCCGTAATACCATGGTCCAAGCCCTCAATGCCCTGCCAGGGGTTCAATGCCCTCTGCCTGGAGGGGCCTTTTATGCGGTAGCCCGTCTGCCCATTGACGATAGCGATGCCTTTTGTCAATGGATGCTGGAGCATCACCGTCACGAAGGTGCCACGGTCATGATGGCCCCTGCAACGGGGTTTTATGCCACGCCTGGTTTGGGCAAGCAAGAGGTCCGCTTGGCGTATGTGTTGGACCAGGAAAGTTTGGTGCGCGCCATGGATTGCCTCGCGACCGGCCTGGTGGCCTACCGTGCCCGCGGCTAAATAGGCCTAGGCTCTCGAGTGCTATTGTTCCTCGGACCATTCACGCCTCAAAGCGTCCAGGTCTCTTTCCAGGACCTTGCACTCGTCCGCCGAGGTCCCGTCGTACAATCCCCGAATACGTCCCTTGGGATCCAATAACAAAAATTGGCCCGAATGCAAAAATCCTCCTGGAGCGGTTGAATCCACGCCGGCACTCAGTAGGTAATACTGTTCTGCCAAACGATGAATGGAGGCTTCGTCCCCCCTCAAAAAAAGCCAATCCCTGCTTTGGGCGGGGACGCCGTGACGTACGGCATAATCGGCCAGTACTTCGCGGGTATCCCGGTTGGGGTCGATGGTATAAGACAAGAAGCGAAGGCCGGGTCCTGCTTTGACTCCTTGGACGCTGTCTTGATGGACCCGTTGGTTCGCGTATATTTTGGCCATGTTGGCGCCCATGTCCACACAAATACCAGGGCAGGACGCAAAGAAAAAATCCACCACACGAATCTGACCGCGCAGGCTGTCGCTGTGAAAAGGTTGACCTGTTTGATCCTCCAATACCAGTTCGGGCAAGGACATGAACACGGTATCCAGACCACCCGCGTCGTTGGGAACCAATTTCATTGGACCCAAAATGGGCAGGGCATCGGAGCTGGTCATGGAGCTGGAATCGCCTCGATGGCAGGAGCTCAAAGAACTCATGGATCCTAGGCATATCCAAAGCAGGCCGTGAACGAAACGGGTTTTCATGGGGTATTCCTTGGCTAAAAAGGGAGGGGTTTCTACAGGGATTAATCCAGCTCAAAGACTTGGCCTCTTAGGGGGAGCTCCACGCGATAGCCTTGGTTGCGCAGGTCTTGGGCCAGGTCTTCCATGCGGTCCGGTTCGCCGTGTACCAAAAATATTTGCTTCAAAACATCTTTTGAAGTTTTGGTGGCAAAATTCATCAAGCCGCGGTGATCTGCATGTCCGCTGAAGATATCGGTATAACATAATTTGGCGCGGACCATCACCGTACGCCCGTCAACAGTCACATGGCTGGCTCCGTCCGCCAATTGCCTTCCAAGGCTGCCTTCGGCCAGGTAACCAATAAAAAGAATACAGGCCTTGGGGTTTTGGAGTTGTTCCTTGAGGTGGGTATGAATCCGACCGCCGTCCAGCATGCCCGATGCCGAAACCAGAATTGAAGGCCGATAATCTGCAGCAATTTTGCGGCTTTGCCCCATGTTCTGTACAAAGCGCAGCCGTTCAAACGAGAACACATCGCCGTACATTTTGATCATATTGCGGGCCTCCTGGCTGAGCCAATCCTCCATGTTTCGGTAGACCTCGGTACTCAGGATGGCCATGGGTGAGTCCACAAATACAGGAACTTCCTCCGGCAAAAGGCCTTTCTCAAAAAGCTGATGCAAAATCATCAAAAAAGCCTGGGTGCGACCCACCGAAAAAGCGGGCACGATGAGTTTGCCGCCTTCCTGGCCAAGAGCGTCGCGGATCATTTCCAGAACAACATCGGCCGCTGGCCGGGTTTCTTTGTGTTGAATTCCCCCGTACGTGCTTTCGCAGATCAGGTAATCCACCTCCGGGAAAGGGGCTGGATCCGGCAATCCAGGGTAACCAAACCGTCCCAAATCGCCGCTAAAACCAAAGCGGGTGGTGCGGCCGCTATCATCAATTTCCAAGTAAACCGATACCGCACCCAGGAGGTGGGAGCAGGGAATAAAACGGAGCCGAAGGTTCTCCCGGATTCGGTAGGTTTTGTTGATGCGCAGCGCGTGAAAGCTTCGAAGGCAATGCTCGGCATCCTGTTCCAAGCGATGGGCTAGTTTTTTGAAGGCTTGCTCGCCTTTTTTGCGGCCTTTGCCACGACCGTGTTGGTCGCTGGCCATGCGTTTGGCCTGCAAATGGGCGCTGTCCCTCAGGAGGAGGGCGCTGAGTTCAAGGGTTGGTTCGGTGCAAAGAATTTCGCCTTTGTAGCCTTCGCGGACCAATTCAGGGAGACGTCCGCTATGGTCCATGTGGGCATGGGTGAGGATAACCAAGTCGATCGACGTCGGTTCAAAACCAAAGAGAGGATCCTGGGAACGCCCCCCCATCACGAGACCGCAATCCACCAAAACGGTAAAACCATCGGAGAAGCGAAGGAGGTGCATGCTCCCGGTCACTTGCCGTGCGGCACCCCAGGAGGTGAATTGAATCGCCATGTTGGGCAAAAGTACAATAGGCTTGGGCCGAATGTGGATAAACGGCCCATCCCTCGATGCGGGTAGGACCGCTTGCCCCGTATTTTTGCATTGGTCCGTTGAATCCGTAGTGCAAGCCTTTTGGGGCCTTGGGAAAGAATTCGATGGCCTTTAATCAAAAATGTTATGGAAATAACAGGACAAATTATTCAAATGTTGCCTGAAGTAACGGGCACCGGTCGGAGCGGGAACAGCTGGCGCAAGCAGGAGTTTATCCTTGAGACCAAGGGTCAATACCCCCGTAAAGTCTGTATGAGTCTGTGGGGCGACAAAATCGATCAATTCCCTCTGCAAACAGGTTCCGAAATCACGGCCTCCATCGAGGTCGAAAGCAGGGAATACAACGGCCGCTGGTACACCGATATCCGTGCATGGAAAGTCGCTGCTGCAGGCGTTGGAGGTCCCGGCATGCCTCCTCCTCAATCATCCCCGATGAGCATGGGTGGTGGAGCTCCGGTTCGTTCGTTGCCTTCTGAGCCGGATTATTCGGTGCAGGGCGGGGACGATATGCCCTTCTGATTTTCTTTTGGCCGCTTTCCGCCCCCGCGTTGCCCGTCCGTTGGCAACGTTGCCTCCCGATGATTTACCGGCCTTGCTCGGCAAGAATCCGGTTTTTGTGGTCCTTGATGTGGAGGCCACCGGTGGCAACTTTCCGCCCGAGCGTATGATGGAATTGGGCATGGTTCGGATCGAACGTGATGGCTCCCAACGTACGTGGGAATCCTTGCTCAACCCGGAACGAGAGATTCCTCCCTTTGTGGCTGATTTGACGGGAATACGACCCGCTATGGTACGTCAGGCTCCTTTGTTTGCCGATCTGGCCTCGGAGATCGACGAATTTTCTCAGGGTGCCTGGTTGGTAGGGCATCCGGTCTCCTTTGATTACCGATACTTGTGTTATGAAATGGGGCTTGCGGGGCGAACCTACGAGCGTCCTCTCCTTTGCACCCAGGCCCTGGCTCGGCATTTTTTGCCGGAACAGCCTTCGTATTCTTTGGGCAAACTTTGCCGCGGTTTGGGAATTCCAACGACCGGCCGTCATCGGGCTTTGGGGGATGCCTTGCTCACCACCGCCCTGTTTCGCAGGGTGATGGAGGCTGCTAGGCTCCCCAAGGTTTGGGCCTTTCTTTTTTGCTGCCTGCTAGCGTCTTGCTCCGAACCACAGCGTCCAACGAGGACCTCTTCGGACTCCGTGCGTGAAGCCCGTTGGCCTGGCTTTGTCCAAAAGGCCCCGGAAGGTTCCTACCGTTTGAAAGACAGCAGAGATAACCGCCCTTTGTTGGATTTGAAATTCGTTAAGGATCGTACCGGGGTTTTGTCCGCCTTTGTGAGCGCTTTTCCTGCCGGTTCGCCTTACCAGATGTCCAGCCTCTGTGATTTTTGTCCGGAGGGGACCGAGGGGCACGGCCAAAAGCTCTTGGGGCAACGTCTGCTTCGTGATTTACGTCCCGGAAGGAGGGGCTGGGTCGGTGGGCAGTTTTTGGACCCGGTCCGAGGTTATACGTACTTGGCGGATTTGGAGCCGGTGGGTGAATCGGATCTGGCCGTGGTTCTGCGTATTGGCTCTCAGCGTCGATCGTATTGGTTGATCCAACAATAACCGTGGTGAACCCTCCCACGAACCGTCCCCAAGACCTGCTCCTCCAAATCAAGGGCTTGCACTTGGGTCTCAACGATGGTCCGGACCTGGTGACCGACATCCATTTGGAATTGTACAGAGGGGATGCCCTGGGTTTGGCCGGAGAATCGGGATCTGGAAAGTCCTTGACCGCCTTGGCCGTCATGGGCTTGTTGGACCGCAGGCAATGGCGCGTCCGGGCCGAACAACTCCTTTGGTGGCCTACTGCCCAAGGGGTGACCCCGCCGGAGCCCGTGGATCTTTTGACCTGTTCCCCAACGGAGGTCCGACGCCTTCGCGGGTCCTCGATGGCCATGATTTTTCAGGAACCGTTAACGGCCCTCAACCCGGTGATGCGTTGCGGAGAACAATTGGAAGAATGCTTTCGCCAGTCTTTCCCCACTATGAAACAGGCATCTCGCCAAAAAGCCATGCGAGATGCTTTGGCCGAAGTTCAACTGAACGATGTGTCGCGGATGTTGAGCGCGTATCCCCATCAGTTAAGCGGTGGACAAAGGCAACGTTGGATGATTGCCATGGCTTTGGCTGGGAATCCTTCTTTGTTGATTGCTGACGAACCTACGACAGCCCTTGACGTGGAGGTTCAGGCGGGGTTGGTTTTGTTGTTACGGGATTTGCAGCGTCAACGGTCGCTTAGTCTGTGGTTCATTAGCCACGATCTGCCCTTGATGAGCGGTTTGGTCGATCGTGCGGCGCTGATGCACCGCGGGCGCTTGGTGGAGCAGGGACCCTGCCCACAAGTGTGGAATTCCTCGGATTACCCTCGTTTTTCGGCCTTGTTGCGGGCCAAACCACACGGAATTCCGGAATCTCCGAAGCCTGGTTCGCCTCGCTCAGCCACCGTTTTGGAGGCCAAAGACCTTTCTTGGACCACCGCCACCGGTTTGAAAGCGGTGAATCAGGTATCTTTTCAATTGGAGGCCGGGGAAACGCTGGGAGTGGTTGGGGGTTCTGGATCCGGCAAAAGCAGTTTGGCTAGGATGATTGCCGGTTTGTTGAAACCAAGCAGCGGTGAACTCACGTATACCCAAAAACCATTGTGGACCGGTGGTCGCTATACCGACGATCCGCAAGTTCGTTTGGGCATACAAATGGTCTTCCAAGACCCTTACAGCAGCCTGAATCCATCTCACTCTATTCAGAAAATGTTGTGCATGGCGTTGCAGCAACGCTATCCCGATCTCCCATCCGACGAATGCCTTGGCATGGCCAGGGATTGGCTCCAAAAAGTAAAACTGGATCCGGACCAGGCGCTACGCCGCAGACCCT
>Ga0214921_10002405_pt1 | contig 30506 bp, 31 predicted proteins | sample LL1505_MetaG_FD_177992 | JGI IMG/M metagenome (GOLD analysis project Ga0214921, IMG submission 177992) | Freshwater microbial communities from Lake Lanier, Atlanta, Georgia, United States - LL-1505 | ecosystem: Environmental > Aquatic > Freshwater > Lake | place: USA: Georgia | collected...
GTCACAGGATGCGGCCGAACGGCTGACCGCCTTGATCGAGGAACGCCGCAAGCTCGAGCGCGATCTGTCCGATGCCCGCAAGAAGCTGGCGATGGGCGGCGGCAGCGGCGGTTCGGGATCCGATATCGTCGTAATCAACGGCGTCAAGCTGATGGCGCGTCTGGTGACCGGCGTCGAGATGAAAGACCTCAAAGCTCTGGTCGACGAGGGCAAGGCGCAAGTCGGCTCCGGCATCGTGGCCATTGTCGCGGTGGCCGGGGACGGCAAAGCCGGTGCGGTAGTCGGTGTGACAGCCGATCTGACCGACCGTTTCAACGCGGTCGATCTGGTCCGCGTGCTGTCTGAAACACTCGGCGGTAAAGGCGGCGGCGGCCGCCCCGACATGGCCCAAGCCGGCGGACCGGATGGCGAAAAGGCCCAAGCGGCTCTGGATGCGGTCAAGGCGCGGCTGTCCGAGTGAGTTTTTTCGGGCGCGGGTAATTTTTCCCGCAACCCCATGACAAAAAAAGCCCCGAAGCAGTCTCCTGCTTCGGGGCTTTGATCGTTTGGGATTCGGGGCCTTAGTGGCCCATCGCCACGCGCAGATTGGCGTCGATCTTGTCGAGGAAGCCGGTGGTCGACAGCCACTTCTGGTCGGCACCGACCAGCAGGGCCAGATCCTTGGTCATGAAACCGGATTCGACCGTATCCACGCAGACTTTTTCCAGCGTATCGGCAAAGCGCTTCAACTCGTCATTGCTGTCGAGCTTGGCGCGATGGGCGAGGCCACGGGTCCAGGCGAAGATCGAGGCGATCGAATTGGTCGAGGTTTCCTCGCCCTTCTGGTGCTGGCGATAGTGGCGGGTGACGGTGCCGTGGGCGGCTTCCGATTCCACAATCGAACCATCCGGCGTCATCAGCACCGAGGTCATCAGGCCGAGCGAGCCAAAACCCTGCGCCACGATGTCGGACTGCACGTCGCCGTCATAGTTTTTGCAAGCCCAGACATAACCGCCCGACCACTTCAGTGCCGAAGCCACCATGTCGTCGATCAAACGGTGCTCATAGGTGATGCCGGCGGCTTTGAACTGGCTCTTGAATTCGGCTTCGAACACTTCTTCGAACAGATCCTTGAAGCGGCCGTCATAGGCCTTCAGGATGGTGTTCTTGGTCGACAGATAGACAGGATATTTGCGGTTCAGGCCGTAATTGAGCGAAGCGCGGGCGAAATCGCGGATCGAGTCATCCAGATTATACATGGCCATGGCCACGCCGGCGGACGGGAACTTGAATACTTCCTTCTCGATGACCGTGCCGTCGTCGCCTTCGAATTTGATGGTCATGCGGCCCTTGCCGGGCACTTTGAAATCGGTGGCGCGGTATTGGTCGCCGAAGGCATGACGGCCGACGACGATCGGCTGGGTCCAGCCGGGCACCAGACGCGGCACGTTTTTGCAGATGATCGGCTCGCGGAAAATCACGCCGCCCAGAATGTTGCGGATGGTGCCGTTGGGCGACTTCCACATTTCCTTCAGCTTGAATTCTTTCACGCGTGCTTCATCGGGGGTGATGGTGGCGCATTTGACGCCGACGCCGGCTTCACGGATGGCATGGGCGGCATCAATGGTGACCTGATCGTTGGTTTGGTCGCGGTGCTCGACGCCCAGATCGAAATATTGCAGGTCCACATCCAGATAGGGATGGATCAACTTGTCTTTGATCTCCTGCCAGATGATCCGTGTCATTTCATCGCCGTCGAGTTCGACAACGGGGTTATTCACCTTAATCTTTTTCATCGGACAGAACCTTTATATGTCGGGACGTTGCGCTCACTGTCGTGTGCGGGCTTACAGGGACTCGCGCACGGTGTGGCTTCTCATATCAGAGCCTTAGCCGCTCGCAAAGCGCACCTTTTGGACAACATGCCAGCATTGCACCATGATATGTCATTTGAAGGCCGGTTTGCCGGAAACACTTCCGCTCTTTTGCGGTTTGGTTTAGGGATTTGGCCTCGTCTTTTGTGAATCGGAAAAGCAGATGCCCGGAGCCGGAACAGATCACTCCCGCCCGTCCTTGCGCGCAGGGCCGGTCATTCTTTTGGTCGAGCCGCAATTGGGCGAGAATATCGGCATGGTGGCGCGCGCCATGGCCAATTTCGGCCTGTTCGAACTGCGCATCATCCGCCCGCGCAGCCATTGGTTGCATCAAAAGACCCGAGCGGCAGCAGCGGGGGCCGAACATATTCTCGACAGTGCCGAAGTGTTCAAAACCCTGCCCGAGGCGATGGCCGATCTGAATTTCGTGTTTGCCACCACCGCGCGCGAGCGCGGACAGGGCAAGGTGGTGATGGGCCCGCCCGAAGCGGGCCAGCAGATGCAGCAGCGGGTGGCGCATGGCGAGCGGGTCGGGATCATTTTCGGGCGCGAGCGTACGGGGCTGGAAAACGACGATATCGCGCTGGCCGATGCGATCCTGACCTATCCGGTCAATCCGGCCTATGCCTCGCTCAATCTGGCGCAAGCGGTGCTGCTGGCAGGCTATGCGTGGATGGCGGCGGGTGAAATGCCGTTGCCGTTCGAGCGGCGCGAAAGGTGGCCGCCAGCCAAGCGCGAGATGGTGCTGTCGTTTTTCGATTATCTGGAGGACCAGCTCGAACAACGCGGCTTTTTCCGTCCCAAGCACAAGCGGCCGATCATGAGCCGCAATCTGCGCAATATGTTCCATCGCATGGCGTTGAACGAGCAGGATGTGCGGACTTGGCGGGGCATGGTGGTGCGGCTGGTCGAAGGCCCGCACGACAATCCGCAAACCCGCAAGCGTGTGCGCAATCCGCCCAAAAAGCCGGTTGAGGGGAGCGACACGCCATGAACCTGTCAACCGATGTCGATCTGGTGATTGTCGGAGCGGGTGCGGCAGGCATTACGGCTGCGCGCACCGCCCTTGCTTTCGGGGCCAGTTGTATGGTGTTGGAAGCGCGCGACAGGGTCGGCGGGCGTGTGCATACAGATGCCAGTCTCGGCTCGCATTTCGATGCGGGAGCCGCCTATATCCATTTTTGCGAGCGCAATCCGTGGGTGCGCGAGGCGCGGCGGGTGGGGATCGAAACACGGCCATGGCGCGGTTTCATGCATTTCGAGCCCTATATCAACGGGCAGCGGGTGCCCGAAGAGGCCGTGCTGCGGCGCAGGCGGGTGCGCGAGGGATTTTGGACCCATCTCGAAAGCATCGAGGATCAGGATCTCGACCAGCCGATTGCCGAGGCCGCTTTGGTGTTGCAGGACGAGGGCCGCGACGCCATCACCGATATGTCGCGTCTGGGGCTCGGGGAAGACCCGCAACATGTCTCGCTGCGCGACTATATGGCCTTGTGGGACGGGCCGGACCGCATCGTGCCGCAAGGCTATGGCACATTGGTAAAGGCGGCTGCCGCGGGTCTGCCGATCCGGCTGGATTGTCCGGTGTCGCAGATCAGGCAGACGGCGGCGGGTTTCGAGGTTTTGACAGCCAAGGGCACCATCAAGGCGCGCGCTGTGGTACTGACGGTCTCTGTCGGTGTGCTGAAAGCGGGGCATATCGGCTTGCCGTCGGGCCTGTCGGCCGATTTCACCGCGGGGCTGGATGGTTTGGGCATGGGCGCGCTGACCAAGGTGGCGCTGGCCTTTGACGGCGAGCGGTTCGGGATCCCGCAAGGGGCCGACAAGATCGCGCTGGATGCGCCCGAAGGCTCGATGACCTTCGAATTATGGCCGTTTGACCAAAATCTGGTGTTGGCAGTGTCGGGCGGGCAGGGCGGACGCAGGCTGATCGCGCAAGGCGAGGCGGCCTCGGTGGACGAGGTGGCGCGGATTTTTTCCATCATCATCGGCCGCGATTGCCGCCCGCATCTGCGCGGAGGGCGGTTGAGCGGCTGGTGGGGAGACCCCTATAGCGAGGGCTCCTATGCCTATGCCAAACCCGACCAGCACCACGCGCGCGCCAAACTGCTCGAGACCGGAATCGAGGGTTTTTATTATGCGGGCGAAGCCACAGCGGGCGGGCGGTTCGGGGCCTGCATGACCGTGGCCGGTGCCAGCTATGCCGGGTGGGATGCCGTCAAAAAGGCCTTGAAAGCTCTGGGCCATCCGCTTGATCGCGCGGCTTCGCCATGAATGATCCCACAGCACCGACCATTGTGGTGTTCGATTCCGGCATGGGCGGGCTGACGGTGCTGTCGCCCATTGCCGCCAGCCTGCCGCAGGCGCGGTTGGTCTATGTGGCCGATGAAGCGGGCTTTCCCTATGGCGGGCGGTCCGAACAGGATTTGCTGGCGCGGGTCGGGACGGTGATCGGGGCCGCGATGGACCGCTTCCGGCCCGATCTGGTGGTGGTGGCCTGCAACACGGCTTCGACGCTGGTGCTGCCGCAATTAAGGGCGCGGTTCACGGTGCCGATTGTCGGCACCGTGCCCGCCATCAAGCCTGCGGCCGAGCAATCACAAAGCCGCTGCTTTGCCATTCTGGCGACCGAGGGCACCGCCAAGCGCGATTATACCCGTGCTTTGATCGATCAATTTGCCAAAAATTGCCGCGTCATCATCCATTCCCCGCCCGCCCTTGCACCGCGCGCCGAAGCTTTTTTGCGTGGTGAGGGCTTGGACGAGCAGGCCTTGCTGGCCGATATTGCGCCGTGCTTTGTGAACGAGAACGGCAGCAAGACCGACACGATCGTGCTCGGTTGCACCCATTATCCCTTGTTGCTGGAGGCGATGAAGCGGCTTGCGCCGTGGCCCGTGACATGGATTGATCCGGCCCCCGCCATTGCCAGGCGGGTGGCGCATCTGCTGGGTCCAACAGCCAGCGCGGCGCAGATGCGGGCGGGTCCGAATCTGTTCGTCTCCACCGGTCCCGTGGACCTGACCGCAGGCTTGCGCCATGCTTTACAGGCCTATGGGCTGGCAGATGAGGCGATTGTGCATCTGGAATTGGTTTGATTGGCCGCTTTATGCGATTTTTCGGCCATTGGGTGTTTGACTTCGTGCTTTGGCTTCGTTATCAGAGCGGGAGATGGTGAGCGGGCCGCAATCCCTGATTGACGGCCTGTTTGTTATTTGACGCACCCGTGAACCGCTGGCTACGCGCCATCTGGTTCTGTCGGCTCTCGGTTGGCTTCGGTCGATCTGGGTAGAGGAGGGCGCGTTCCTAGAAACCTGATTGTTTTTGAAGGAACTGCGATGACAAAGCGCATTGAAGCCAAGCATAAAATTGACCGCCGTTTGGGTCAGAACATCTGGGGCCGTCCGAAGAGCCCTGTGAACCGTCGCGAATACGGCCCCGGCCAGCACGGTCAGCGCCGCAAGGGCAAGCTGTCGGATTTCGGAACCCAGTTGCGCGCCAAGCAGATGCTGAAGGGCTATTACGGCAACATTTCGGAAAAGCAGTTCCGTCGTTACTACCACGAAGCGCTGCGTCTGAAGGGTGACTCGGGCGAAAACCTGATCGGCCTGCTCGAGCGTCGTCTGGATGCGGTTGTCTACCGCGCCAAATTCGTCGCCACCGTGTTTGCGGCCCGCCAGTTCGTCAACCATGGCCATGTGAAGGTCAATGGTCGCCGTGTCAACATTTCGAGCTACCTCGTCAGCCCGAACGACGTGATCGAAGTGAAAGAATCCTCCCGCCAGCTCGCTGTCGTGATCGAGGCTTCCCAGCTCGCCGAACGCGATGTGCCCGATTATATCGAAGTCGATCATCACAAGATGACCGCCAAATATATCCGCATTCCGACCAGCTCGGATGTGCCTTACCCCGTGCAGATGGAACCATCGCTGGTGGTTGAATTCTACAGCCGCTAACTCGACCAGCAATATTTTACCACCTTATATTGTTGTAATTGCTACAGAAAGAGCGACCGCATACAAGATGTGGTTGCTCTTTTTTTTACACACTGTTACACAGAACAAAACATGAACTAAAAGGCTAATCCAGCCTTTTTTAGTGATTTTTCTGCAATGATAACAATTGTGTAGCGGTTGTAGGGCAATGAGCGATCATCCAAAAGAAGTTAGACTGCATGATGACAAGATTGTGCTTTATCAGCGTGAGGATGTGGAAAGTGCTGTCTGGCATGCACGCATGTCCTTTCCCAAAAAATATAAGGGATGGGTTCGCCGCACGACAAATAAAACAAATTTAGAAGAAGCCAAGTTATCTGCTGTGATGCTGTATGCAGAATTTACACAAAGGCTTGAACAAAATTTACCCGTCAAGCGTGTGACCTTTAGGGAGATAGCATCTCTTTTTATTAAAGATGCTCATAGAAGGCACACAGAGGGTATACGCAGTATTGGGCGCACAGAGGTCATAGCAGGCACATTGAGGCGTTATTTGGTGCCTTATTTTGGCGATAAAGACATTGCTGCAATCAACAAACGTGATGTCATGAACTATCGGCAATGGCGTAAGGATTTTTACATCACGGGCGAGGGCAGTCGAGGTCATAGCACCGTAAAGAAACTGCCTTCGAGTGCCACAATCAAACAAGAATGGAGCGTTTTACGCGGTGTGTTCCTGCATGCGCTTGATTTGGGTTATGTGACGCAAAATGTCATGCCAATGCTCAAATATGAGCCTTCGAAAGTAAATAAACGCCCTGGCTTTACAGCACAGGAATTTGAACATCTCGTTTGCTTTATGGACAAATGGGTCAACCAAACCAATCACACCCGCGTGCTCAAAGACCGTTATCTCATGCGCGATTATGTGATGATCATGACCAATAGCGGTATGCGTAAAGGCGAAGCCCGTGTTTTGAAGTGGCGTGATGTCAATCATTATAAAAATGATATTGGCACATGGGTAACTCTCAATGTGCGGGGAAAGACGGGATCACGTCTTGTCGTATGCCAACCCAATACCGAACAATATTTTGCACGCCTTAAACGCAGAGGCTTTTTGATCGAGCCCGATGATCTAGTCTTTTGCCATGAAGATGGATTGCCGATCAATGACTACCGTAGTTACTACAACATGCTCAAAGCAGCCGGGCTTGATAGGGATACAACAGGCAAGCCGCGCACTGTCTACAGCCTGCGTCATACTTATGCGACCGTTCGTTTGGAAAACGGCTCAAGTGTTTACTGGCTCAAGCAGAATATGGGCACGAGCGTTGAAATGATTGAAAATCATTACGGTCAAACCCGCGTGCTTGAGGGCATCGAATACCAGACCCAAGATCGTAAAATGGCTCAGGCTTATGATCCTGATGAAAAACGCGACATCATTTACTGATTTTTGATCTTGTCCTGTTTCTGAAATGTGATTTGATAGGCGGACACACGATGTGAGGTCCGCGCCATGGCCCATGCAGAAAACCAGATCAAAGTCGGAGATGGCAACATCTTGTTGTATCAACGCGATGACGTTGAAAGCCTGATATGGCAAATCCGCATCAAATTGCCAAACCAAAAGAATTATATCCGCCGATCAACAGGTATTACTGATTTTGAAAAAGCCAAAGAAAAGGCATTTCAAATCTATGGCGAGATCATACAACGCGATAAACAAAATCTCCCGTTGGGCCGCAAGACATTTGCTGAAATTGCCAAAAGTTATGTCAAAGACGCAGAAACAAGGATGAAAGAAGGAAGCAATAGCGTAGGGCGGCATAAAGTTATTGAAGGAACACTGCGCCGGTATTTGAACCCGTTTTTTGGCAAAAAGGACATATCGCTGATCAATAAAAAAGACTTTATTGATTATCGGGCTTGGCGACAGGTTTATTGGAGCGAAGGACCCGGCAAGGACGATCCGACCCGACCCCAAAAAAGTCTCAAGCCCAAGCGGGGTGCCAAACAGCCAACGACCACCGTTAAAAAGCCCCCATCGCAAGCCACGCTTAAACAAGAATGGACTGTGTTACGTGGCGTTATGGTTCATGGCATGGATATTGGGGCGGTATCGACTAATATGTTGAGCGCACTCAAGCACGAAAAAACCAAGGTCAATCGCAGACCCGCATTCATCGGCGATGAATATTCGCGGCTTTATAAGTTCATGCGTTCATGGGTCAAGCAAGACCCACATCCTCGCATCAGACAATCGCGTGAACTCCTTCGTGAATACATTCTGATCATGGCCAATAGCGGTATGCGTAAAGGCGAAGCCCGCATGCTGAAATGGCGTGATGTGATCCCATACCGCAAACACGGTCTCGAATGGCTATCATTGCGTGTAAACGGCAAGACTGGCATACGGACGGTCATCTGCCAGCCCAATACCAACCGCTACTTTGACCGCCTTAAATCACGTGGCTTTCATACCGAACCAGATGATCTTGTCTTTTGCCATGCCGATGGTTTGCCCGTTGATGATTTTACAGGCTTTCAAAATGCTCTTGTGAAAGCGGGCGTTCTTCATGACAGCGATGGCAATCGCCATACGATTTACAGCCTCAGGCATACATATGCGACTTACAGAATAGAGAATGGCACAAACATTTATTGGCTGGCAAAGAATATGGGCACTTCTGTTAATATGATCGAACGCCATTATGGTCAGACCACTGTCTTTCAGGGGATTGAGCATGAAACGGCTATTCGGCCAAAGAAGGCTAAGTTGGCAAAAAATGATAAAAGCCAAAATGCCAATGATGTGAATGATGCATCCAGTCCATCTCTTGAATTGACGCTGATCTTTGATGAAGGCCCAGATGACCTTGTTCCATTCAATGCGGTTGATCACACAATCGCAATTGATGATGAAGAATAGATTTTCGCCATGATCGAATTAATGGAATTGCAGATCGATCTGCCAAGCATTGGAATTCTAAAAATAGAACTCAATGCATCAGAAACTCGGCGCATTATATCTTCAGAAAAAGTCACTAAAGTTGGTTCAGGCTTTATATATGAAGATATGAAGTGCAGAGATTATTGGGAATTTACAGGTGGGATTTCTGGTAATTTCGAACTCACATTTTTTGAATTGGGGAATGTCAGTAATAATGGCTTTCTCTATCGTGGGCTAACAAAGTCATTAATCGTTGCATAAAGATCAATTCGGTTGCCCATGCAACCGATCAGACAGCACAATAACAGCCTCAACAAAGGAGGCGTAAATGACAATTTATCGTGCTTGCATCAAGATCCGCGTGAACTCTGTCGTTACAAACACGTGGGTCCACGTTGAGGCTCAGAACGTCACCTTAGCCAAGGCACTCCTTGAAGCCCAATATGGCGCAGGCATGGTATTGTCGATTGGACGCAAGTCGGGGCAATGATTTTGATCACTAAAAGCGGTATCAATATTCGCTAGCCAGCATGATGGTCAGCACACGTTGGGTCACAGCCGGATCGCTTGGATCCTCGGAACCATATTCCAGCGCTAGATAGTAATAATCGAATTTCCAAAATACCGTCTCGCTAAACAGTTCGATCTTGCCGAAGTCATGTTCGCCGTAGGGATCGTTGCTGGAATTGAAATTGTTAAACTCCCTAACCGCTGACAATATCGCATTCAACCGATCAAGTTGTTGGATGCCCTGCGTGACCATAACCCTGCACCCAGACAGTGTTTGACGTGCTTGATCGTTTAATTCTCGTATTTTAGTCGTATTCATCTCAAAAACCCCTGCTGCGTTAACAAGGATTGTGTTTTCTGAGTATGTGGATGGACAACCAGAAAGACTTAGGTGGGGTGTAAAAATCACCAGGCCGACGATAAACTTTCCGTGGTTGCTGAAAAATGCGCGACCAGTTTTTTTATTCTGCGCTATAGACCGGGCCAAAAAGGCAAAATGGTTCAGCGGTCAATGTCGTCTTTGCTAAATACGTGATGACGATCAAAACACCCACACTCCTCACTAAACTGTTTGGCCAATGCAAAAGCCTTGGCATAGTCAAAAGCCAATATGAATTCAGCCGCCTCTGTGGACGGCAACAATCTTGGTACAGCGCCAGCAAATGCCGCAATGTGCAGATCAGCACGGATGCAGCAGTCACGCTCAGCGTCATGATTGAAAAGCGAGCGCGGGATGAACTACCAGAAGATATACGCCCCTATGCGCTTAACCTTAGCCGCCTGCTGCTGGAAACGATCAAAGAGAAAGCAGAGGTCACAAGATGCTGATCTGGGAAGTGGAGGGCACTAAACCCTTAACACCGGACCAAAGCCAATCCCGCGCATTAGATCAGCAGCAGAAACAGATCCGCTTGCAAAAAAAGCAATTGGCTTTGGGCAAAGCAAGGGATCGCGAGCACAAGCTTGCTGCCCAAGTCACAAGCCTCGCATCAAAAACCGCATAAGAGCACTGTATAGCGTCTGGGATTGTGTTGCCCGCTACTCTTGGTGCTGGGCACTCAAAAACTGTTTCCACGCCCTTTGCGTATTACAGGCACAGGCAGTGGCGGTTCGGGCTGTGGCTTTTGCAAAACGATTGAGTAGCGCTGATAGGCTTTTTCATACCAAGAATGATCAAGCAGCGAAGGAGCCTTCTTTGCCTTTGGCCTTTTGATTTTCAGTTCTTAAAATTTTTCTCGTGCGATATCAGCAAGGATAATTTTTCGAGCGTCAAATTAGACAACGCCCGCCGGCTCTGCAGCCTGCGTTAGGGAGGTCTTAATCTCCTAAATATGCCTACGGGAGCCACGTTCTGGACCCTCGGGCTCTTTGACAAATGATGCAAAATTAGCGTAATCAACGGGCCTTCCGCAGTTTTCCACCTACTGGCCGATGTAAGAGTATCACGGCCTTACGCCCGGCGTTTCCACGGGCATGCCGCGTGCGCGCTGCGCAAGATAAAGCTCCAGCTCGATGAATTCCTGCGCCCCATAGGGGAAGGCCAGGGCGCGCATGCCGCTCATGCAGTTGCGCAGCCGCCTTTGCAGCGACCCCATGCCCTGCCATTCTAGGCGGTAGATGGGATAGGCGTTGGCGTGGGCCTGCGGGATAGGCGCGGAGCCCAAGTGCTTGCCCCAGTTGTCTTCATGACACTGGGCGCAGGAAAAATTCAGTTGTCCCATGCGCTGGCTCCAAAGCGCGCGGCCACGTTCCCTGAAGGGCGTTAGCCGCTGGTCATCGGGGGGCGCGGTGGGCATACCCCGCGATTGCAGCCCGATGAAGGCGGAGAGCGCCAACAGGTCGCGGCTTTCGGGCGCCAGCGGGGTATCCTTCTGCTGGTCTTGTCGGCACTGGTTGATACGCCCCTGCAGGTCGATAGGCGTCTGGCTCGCTTCGTTGAAGGCGGGATAGCGCGCGGCGACGCCCTTCATGCTGGTCTGCGCTTCCCCGTGGCAGTCAGCGCAGGATTTGGCGGCGCCGCCCGTCTTCGTCTTCCAGAGGCTCTCACCGTCCAGGGCGGAGAGCATGCCGGGGTTGGTGCCATCGTCGCGCTGCATCTGCTGCGTCTCAGCGCTCATGAAGGCAGAGCCCGACTTGCGGTCGGCCTCTGCGATCTGCGCTAACGCGGCGAAGGCACCAAGCGCCGCTATCAGCGCAAGCGCGCCGACGGGTGCGGCGGATTTCATTCGACCTCAATCTTCGCGGTCTGCACCTGCGTCTGGTCCTTGTCATCGGTCCAGCTGAAGGTGAGCACGCCGGTCTGGTTAGCCACCACCGTGAATGACAGGAAAGGGTTTGCCGACACAGCGGGGAACAATTCCGCGCTGAACACATGCTCGCTATCATAGGTGCAGGCGAAGCTCCTGAGGATATCACGCGGGTAGAACTTGCCATTGGGGTCGGGCCGGAAGCCCGTCTCCATGGGATGGGAGATCAACACCTTAATCTCAACAACATCGCCGCGTTTCACCTTGGTGGGTACATTGACGAGCGCGCGGGCCATCAGCGTTCCTCCGCGCAAGCTGGCAAGGTGACGATGACCTCGATCATCCCCATGCGAAAGCCGCCATCGCTCATCTGCGCGACGGCGACGACCTTCTGGGAATCGCTGAGGCGGATACGGGTGGAGACCCAGGCCCGCCCGGACTTCGGCCCGAAGGTGAAGATGGCGATCTGGGGCAGGGGGTTTTTCTCGTTGAAAAGAGCCACCTTCACCACATGGTCCGCCAAAGTCATGGGGCTTTCCACGCTCACCACCGCTGGCACGGAATTACCGCTTTCGAGAAGGATCGGAATATCTACCTTGACCCCACCCTGTTTGATCGGGGCGCCTTTGGTGAATGCGGCGATGGCCTCGTCCATCTCCGACATGGTGGCGCGGGCGGCGGGGGAGACGGCGATAAGCGCCGCGCTGGCCGCGCCCGTCAACACAGCACGGCGAGAGGCGCCTGCTGGTTGATGGTCTTCCTGAATGGTTGGCATGGCTGGCCTCATGGGTTGGACATGGGATTGGCGGAGGGGTCTTGGAGCGTCTTCAGAAAGGCGACGACGTCTTCCACCTGTTGAGCATTGAGGATGGGCGCGTCCTTAAAGGCGGGCGCCACCCGGTTTAGACCCTCGATGCGATAGTAGCTCGGCATGATGGTTTCGGGGTTCAAGCGGCTTCCATCCACGATCCGCAGGCGCAGTTGCGCACTAGACCAGCGCGCGCCCACCCCCGCCAGATCGGGCGCCATGTCCCCCTGAAACCGCTGCTCGGGAAAGGGGCCTACATGGCAGAGCAGGCAAAGGCCCTTCTGCCGGTCCACGATGATGGCGCGGCCCCGTGTAGGGTCTCCCGTCTCGCCGGTGAGGGGTTGCGGGATGGCGTCTCCTACAATAGCCAAAGGCGCAACTTGGGCATGCGGCGCCATGGGAGCTACTGCTGTCATCGTCAGTGCTGCCACGAGCGCGCGCATCTCAACCAAACACCTCCGAAGCGATGGTCTTGAACCAGGATTCCGCATAGGCGGCCTCGCGGGCGCGGACCTCGCTGGAGGCGCCCAGGGTGCTGACGCCCCCCGCGCCTTCCACATCCGCTAGAATGCCTCTTGCGGGGTGGTAGACGTCCGCCACCGAGATCCCGTAGGCGGGGGCGACGATGGAATAGCATGTGTTCAGGAGCTTGGAGCTAGCGGGCGTCTCGCCTCGCAGCAGCAGCGCCACGGAGCTGGCGCAGACCTTAGCCTGGGAATTGGCGGCGAAGGCGGATTTGGGCATGGCGCCGGCGATGGCGGCATCGCCGATCACATGCATGCGGGGGCGCAGCTTCGATTCGAAGGTCACGGGATCGATGGGGCACCAGCCGCTCTTGTCGGCCACGCCCGCCGCCACCGCGATGCGACCGGCCTGCTGGGGCGGGATGATATTGGCCACATCAGCCTTGTGCCGGTCGAATTCGGTCACAACCACCATGTCCTTCACGGAGACTTCCATGGTCTTGCCGCCGGCGCCCAGCGCCACCCATTCAAGGATGCCCGGATAAAGCTCCTCCCAGGCCATCTGAAACAACTTCTGCTTGGAGAAAGCGTCCTTGGCGTCGAGCACGATGAGCTTCGACTTCGGCTTATGGGTCTTGAGATAATGGGCGATCAGGCTGGCGCGCTCATAGGGGCCAGGCGGGCAGCGATAGGGATTGGTGGGAACGGACATGACGACCACGCCCCCATCCCGCATGGCCTCCAGCTGGCTGCGCAATATTAGGGTCTGGGGGCCAGCCTTCCAGGCGTGGGGCATGATTTGCGCCGCCGCCTCGTCATAGCCCGGCAAGGCGTCGAAACGCATGTCGATGCCCGGCGAGAGCACCAGCCGGTCATAGGGCAGCGTCGCCCCGCTTGCGAGGCGCACCAGGCGCGCGTCTGCGTCAACCCCTGCGGCCATTTCTGGTAAGATGACGATCCCCTCTCGCTTCAGGGCCTCGTATCCGAATTGTTGGGCGGCGAGGTCCCGGCTGCCGTGGATCACAAGATTGCTGAATGGGCAGGCGACATAGGTGGCGTTGGGCTCGACCAGCGTCACCGCCACGCCCAATCGGTTCAGATAGCGCGCGCAGGTCGCCCCGCCAAAGCCGCCGCCGATGATGACGGCTTGCGGCCGCGCCTGACCGATGACGCAGGGAGCCGCTAGAGAGAATGCGAGGGTGGCGGCGCCACTAAGGACGCCGCGCCGGCTGGCGCTGCTCATGGTGCGCTTCTCTGACTGGCGAGCCATTGAGCGATGGCGCGAGTCTCGGTCTCGTTGAAGCCCTTGGCGAGGCGGTTCATGAGGGTGGCGGGCCGGGCGCCGGATTTGAACGCGCCCATGGCTTCGGTGATTTCATCGGCGCTCAGGCCAGACAGGGAGGGGATCTCCCCCCCCGCCGCCCCATGACAGCCGGAACAGGACAAGGCTCCCGACGGCGCAGGGCTTTGCGCGCAGGCTGAACCCATAGAAAAAAGAAAAGCGAGAACGGTGGCGCGTGCTCGGGTCATGGGCATGTCCATTAAAGCGGCGGAGGCCCTTGGGCCGCCGCCTTAAGCCTTACGCCTTACGCAGGTCGGTGTTATTGATAGGCATGTTGCGAACGCGCTTTCCGGTGGCTGCGAAGATCGCGTTCAGTACCGCAGGCGCCGCCACGAAGATCGTGGGTTCACCAACGCCGCCCCAAAACCCTCCCGAGGGCATCACTATGCTCTCGACTGCCGGCATGTCCTCCATGCGCAGGATCGGATATGTGTCGAAGTTCTCCTGTTCGATCCTACCGTCCTTTATGGTAATCTCTTGCAGCATCACCGCGCCCAGACCATAGGCGAAAGAGCCCTCGATCTGACCCTCGATCTGCCGGGGGTTCACCGCATGGCCGCAGTCGGTCGCCGCGAAGATGCGGTGCACCTTCAGCATACCCTTGGCGTCCACCGACACTTCCGCGCAGGCGGCCACATAGCTGCCATAGCCCATGTGCTGGGCTAGGCCCCGGAACACGCCCGGCGCCGCCGGCTTGCCCCAACCGCCCTTATCCGCGACAGCATTCAGAACCGCCAAATGCTTCGGGTGATTCTTCATGAGGCGACGGCGAAACTCTAGGGGATCAACGCCCGCCGCATGGGCGAGTTCGTCCATGAAGCACTCGGTGTAGATGGCGTTCTGGTTGTTGTTCACCCCCCGCCAGAACCCCGGACGCACCGGGGGATTACGCATGGCGTGGTCGATCAGCAGGTTGGGGATCGTATAACCAAACGCCCCTTCAGCACCGCCGGGGTTGAGGCCCTGGAAGGTGAATGGATCACGCCCGTCCTTGTCAAGACCCTCGGGACGGATCGTCGCCTGGATCGACTGGCCGGAAATACGCATCTGCAGGCCAACGAGATTGCCGTCCTTGTCGAGGCCGCCGACCAGCTTGCACTGGGTAATGGGATGATAGGTCCCATGGCGCTGGTCCTCTTCGCGCGACCAGATCATCTTAATCGGCACGCCCGGCATTTCCTTGGCGATCAGCGCCGCCTGACGGGCAAAGTCCTGGCTCGTGGCACGCCGCCCAAAGCCGCCGCCCAGATCCATGCGATAGATGTCGCATTTGTCGAGTGGCAGGCCGACGGCCTGGGACACGGCGGCCAGAGCGGCCTCCGCATTCTGGGTCGCTGTCCAGACTTCACACTTGTCGGCGGTGTAGCGCGCCGTGGCGTTCAGGGGCTCCATGGGAGCATGGTGCTGGTAGGGGACGCTGTAGACAGCCTCCACCTTCTTCACTGCGCCTGCGATGGCCGCAGCCGCGTCGCCCGCCTTGTTGCCGACGAAGGCCTCGGGCGCATCAAGCCCCGCCTTCAGGGTCGCGGCGATGGAAGCGCTGTCGAGCTTGGCGTGCGGGCCCTCGTCATAGTCGAAATTGACGGCCTCAAGGGCGGTCTTGGCGCGCCACCAGGTGTCGGCGATGACAGCCACTGCGTTCTCCACGCGCACAACCTTCTTCACGCCGGGCATCTTCTCTGCCTTGGAGGAGTCGAAGCTCTTCAGCTTGCCGCCAATGATGGGGCAATCCTGCACGGCAGCGTTGAGCATGCCAGGCATCTTGTGGTCGATGCTGTAGATCTGTTCGCCGTTAACCTTGCCCGCCTGATGCAGGCGCTTCATGGGCTTGCCGGCGATGGTCCAGTCCTTGGGATCCTTGAGCGCGGGCTCCTTCGGCGCCTCCAGCTTGGCGGCGGCATCGGCCACCTTGCCATAGGTGATAGTGCGGTTGGAGGCCTTGTGGCTGATAACACCCTTCGAGACCGTGCACTCGGCGACAGGCACCTTCCACTCGTCGGCAGCCGCCTGCAAGAGCATCATGCGGGCTGCTGCGCCACCCTGACGCACATAGACGGCGGATTGGCGGATGCCCTGGCTACCTGCAGTCTGGAAGTTACCCCAGACGCGCTTGCGGGCTAGGTTCTGGCCGGGAGTGGGATATTCGGTTGTGACCTTGGACCAGTCAGCCTCCAGCTCTTCGGCGACGAGTTGGGCGAGGCCGGTGATGGTGCCTTGGCCCATCTCTACGCGGGCGATGCGGATCACGACGGTGTCATCGGGCTTGACGACGACCCATGCGTTGACCTCGGGCGCCAAGCCCTGGGCCGCAGCCTCGTCAGCGAAGGGAATGGTGAAGCCAAGCGTGAGGCCGCCGGAGGCTGCGGTGGCGCCGACAATGAAATTGCGGCGGGTAAGATCAATAGCGTTCATGGATGGCCCCTCCCTTAACCGCGCGCCGTGGCGGCTTGCTTAATGGCCGCGCGAATGCGGTTGTAGGTCCCACAGCGGCAGATGTTGCTCATTTCGCGATTAATTTCTTCATCGGTCGGGTTCGGGTGGGCCTTCAGCAGCGCTGCGGCGGCCATAATTTGACCAGACTGGCAGTAGCCGCACTGGGGAACGTCCAGATCCAGCCAGGCCTTTTGCAAGGCATGGGTGCTGTCAGGCGACAGGCCTTCGATCGTCACGATCTTCTGGGCCTCGGTGAAGGCGCTGATGGGCATGGAACAGGAGCGCGTGGCGACCCCGTCCACATGCACGGTGCAGGCGCCGCACTGGGCCACGCCGCAGCCATATTTCGTGCCCGTGAGCCCAATCTGCTCGCGAATCGCCCAGAGCAATGGGGTATCGGAATCGGCGTCCACCTCCACGGTGCGCCCGTTCACATTCAATTTCACCATCTAAGCCTCCCTGACGAGTCCTTTTTCAATGGTCCTCGTTTAACCTGTTGATCCAACATCCACTAAGGGATGCACTCGCAACTTTCCGAGGCATTACGGGGCCCGTTCGCCCCGATGTCACGATGGAAAGTAAAGTTAATAACGATCCGAAAATCTTATAATCACACATCAATCACGAACGATCATACCTAAATATCAACATAATTATTATAACGTTCTTCAGAAATTTGGAAAGTGGCAAAATGGGGGCTATCAGGTGTCTTGATCTGGTAAGAGCCTGCAAGTTGCCAAATGGGTCAAGACACACCCTCTGCAGGGCGTGACCTCCGCCTAGCCCTCGAGCTTACTACCTTACGCATCATCAACATGTGGTCAATATTGCGCGTGAGATCTGCGGCGAGAATGTACAAATACAAAGCATCTTAAGCTAACCCATCCGTTAGCTTCAATCCCAAATCACATCCAACTTATCCATGCTCATTAGGTGGATAAAACCAGAGATTTAGTATCCCTCTCCTCTACAATCAAAAGCTATTTCCACGCCCTTTGCGTATTGCGGGTGCAGGCAGTGGCGGTTCGGGCTGTGGCTTTTGCAAAACGATTGAGTAGCGCTGATAGGCTTTTTCATACCAAGCATGATCAAGCAGCGAAGGAGCCTTCTTTGCCTTCAATTTTTTGACCGTCAGTTGCTCGCGCGGGCTCTTTGTTGTTCTTGCCATTTAGTCTTTTTAGCCCTTCAGCGGATATCTGTCACTATCGACCCCTAAATCCCGCCTCTTAGATCGCCCAAGATTTTTGATAGTAGCACTGGGCTACACATCAATAATGTGTTCACGGCACCAATCGAGCAACCGAAAATCTTTTTCTTTTTTCGGAATATTTTTCAGCGTGGAAATGTCACAGACTTATAAGTCTCTTACATTTCGCTGTAAGCCATTGTGATCGCTGGATCTTGTGTTTAGCTGAAACCGCCCATCCAAAAGATAATTCACAAAATCAGTTATATCGTTGGATTTTCATAGGTTTTCGGTTGTCCAAGCCTGTTTCTGACTGCACAATGAGATCATAGCAATTATGCTATTAGTCGTAATCGTGGCTCAGAGAACCGGCCCGATGGCTGCGCCATAAACACTAAAAATCGTGCACTGCAATGGATCGTTGCAACGCAAGAAATTCAACATCCGTTAAAATAAATTAAAATACTGTTTTGATAGCTTGAAGCTACGTTAAAAAAATAACAGAATGTTAGGATGAAATTGGATGCAATAATGAGATCGAAAAATAGTTGTAAAATTAATTGGTAGGCAAAAGGATCATGTTAAAAAAAATACTGTGTGTTGGTCACTGTGTGCTTGACCGTGTTTATGAGCTCACTGAAATTCCCAGTACTCCAAGGAAAGTAGATGCGCTTAATTCAAGAGAAAGTGGTGGTGGTCCAGCATCAACCGCTGCTGTAGCTATTTCTTGTCTAGGAGGAAATACTTCATTTATAGGCTATCTTGGCAATGATGCTGTCGGAGCAATCCTAATTAAAAAACTTGCAGAAAAGGGAGTAGATGCAACTCAAGTTATAGTAGTTGAAGGAGGGCGAACAGTAGCTCCTATTGTACTAGTAGATGGAAACGGAGAACGCTGCATTATTGTTCACCGGCATCATGTTGATGTGCCTTCAGAAAAAATTAAGTTTGATTTGTCTGATACTGATCTTCTTCTAGTTGATACACGATGGATAAGAGGTTCACTTGCCGCCGCGCAGGAAGCTAGAAAATATCGTATTCCTGTTATTGTAGACGTTGATGGCGGTAAAAGAGAAGATATAATGAGGCTATTGTCGCTCGGTGACCACTCCATTTTTTCTGACCAAGGATTGTATGACTGTACAAGCCAAGGTGATGTAGAAACAAGATTACGTGAAATCAAAAATTTCTGTTCCGGTATCGTTGCTGTGACTGCTGGATCAGCAGGGTCTTATTGGTTGTTAGGTGAGGATATTCACCACATTCCTGCATTTAAGGTTACCCCTCTAGATACGACTGGCTGTGGCGATGTGTTTCATGGAACATATGCTTTGGGTATAACCGAAAACATGTCACCGCTATGTGCGGCACGCTTTGCATCTGCTGCAGCGGCTCTAAAGGCTGCTAAAGGTAATGGATGGGATGGTATGCCAAAGCGTTCAGAAATTGAAGAATTATTGGCTACTGTTTCCTAACAAGCCTCGGCTAAATTGTTAAAACCGCGCTCAGCAAGAAATAATCTTGTTTGGTCTAATGTTGGAATACCTTGCCGGCCACCGAGCGATCTGCATTTTATAGCTGCGACAGCCGAAGCAAAAGTTAATGTCCATTCGAAAGGCCAATTTTTTAATTCTCCTATGGCGCATGCACCGTGGAACACATCTCCTGCACCGTTTGTATCAACAGCATCAACCGGAAATCCTGCAATTTCGATGAATTGACCTTGTGTATATCCAAGCACACCCTTTTCAGCGAGGGTAACTGCAACTCGTTTTGGCCCTTGGGTAGCGAGACACTGTAAGGCTTCACGTTGATTTTCAGTCTTGGTCAATTTTGCAAGAAAGAGTGGATTGGCAATAAACTGATCAACATTTTTGCAAACGTCTTCAATCCCTGGCATCATGCGTTCACCGTCCATTGTGATAATCATGCCGGCTTCTCGCGCCCAGTTTATGGCTTGAAGTGCAGCGGCTACATCCACACCGTCAATATGGAGCAAACGGCCGGATATAATTGCTAGTTTGTTCAATTCCATTGGTTCAATTGTATATTCTTTGGGTCGACGCGAAAAAAGGGTGCGCTGCCCTGTAAAACGATCTGCGAGTACAATACTGATTTGCCCCACACTCTTTGGGTGACGTATAATTGCTTTTGTGTCGATGCCTTCTTTAGCTAGTGTTCGCATTGATAAACGTGACCAAAAATCAGAACCAATTTTTCCAACATATCTCGTTTTTAAGCCAAGACGGGAGCAGGCAACCATAGCAGTTGCAATCATGCCCCCCCCCTGAACAGAAAATTCATGCATCTGTTGTTTAGTATCAGGCTGAGGAAATCCATTGATAACAGCGGTCAGATCAAGAGTATTGACCCCTAGCCCTACAACATCAAATTGTTTCTTTATCATTATAGCAACTTTTCATGAAGTTAAAGCTCCTGCAGTCATTCCCTGTACCATATATTTTTGCAAAAAAACGAAAGTAAAAATAAGTGGCAAGCTAGCAAGAACAGAAAATGCCATCATAGTATTCCATTCAGTGATAAATTCTGCAAGAAGACTATAAATTGCCATGGTTAGCACACGCTTCCCCCAAGATTCTATTAAAACAACAGCAAATAAAAATTCATTCCAGGCGAGCAAAAATGTATAGAGGCCAGCACCGATAAATGCAGGCCATGACATCGGAATAAGCGTACGGAAAATGGCGCCTATGCGCGAACACCCATCTACCATAGCTGCTTCCTCAATATCTTTTGGAATATTCAGAAAATAGCTTCGGAGCATTAATATGCAAAAGGGTAATGTAAATGTTAAATATACAATTATAAGTGCAACAAGAGAATCATAAAGGTTAAGCAAAATAAAAATTCTGAAATATGGAATACAAAGTAGAACGAGCGGAAACATTTGGGTTGTTATAAGAAACATTAGAACAGTACGTTGACCTTTAAAATTAAACCTAGCCAGTGCATAGGCTGCCATTGATCCGAGAAAGAGCGAAAATGCTGTGACAATACCTGCAACTGCAACGGTGTTAAAAAATACACGTATGTATTTTGGCGACCCAAGAATTTTTGAATAGGCCTCCAGTGTGAAGATCTGGGGAATCCAGTCTGGTGGCATTTTCATGACTTCTACATTCGGTCTGACGGAGACGCTGAACATCCAAGCCAGCGGAAAGCACATGATTATGATGGCTAGGATCAATAATAGGTATGTCGTTGTATTGATTATGCGGCGCTTGTTTTGAGAGCCCATTAAATTTTTCCTGATCTGAGTGCCTAAAGACATTATCTAAGCAACCTTAATTATTGTTATTCATTGCTCGCCTGACGTAAAAAGCGCTGACAATGAAGAGGGAAATGAACATCAGAATAGCTTCAGCTGAAGCGTAACCAAATTTCATTTTTTGGAATCCGTCGTAATAAATAGCTGTAGCTAGCACCTCAGAGGAGTAAGAAGGCCCTCCTCCTGTCATAACAAAGACAGGATCAAATGCCCTAAATGTCCAGATTGAATCCAGCAGTACGATAGTAGTGATGACACTTTTTAATTCGGGCAATGTGATATAAATGAATTGTTGAAAAATTGTTGCCCCGTCTATCTGTGAGGCTTCATAGAGTTGTTGGGGCACGGATTGCAAGCCTGCTAGCAACATGACCATGAAAAACGGATAGGCACGCCATACATTCATGGCTGTTACGGAACCTAATGCAGTTGAAGAGTCACCAAGCCACGCAATGTTTGTTAGGTCACTTGTAAAACCTAAAGCTGTTAAAAAGCCATTGAACACACCGAAGGGTGCAAGCATAAGAACCCAGATCATCCCTGCAACGGTTGGAGCAAGTAGCCATGGTACGATCAAGATACCTCGCGCCACCGAACGGAATATATGATTGATTTTAGCATTTAATAAAAGGGCAAGGCCCAGTCCTAATACAAGGTGAAGAATAACACTTCCAATCGTAAACAAAACAGTATTAAGAAATATATTCCAAAAAAAAGGATCAAACAACAGAGCTGAATAATTTGAAAGTCCAACCCATGTTTCTCTCGTCAAATTACTTTCATAAAAACTAAGTCTAAATACTTCCAGTAGCGGATAAACCATAAGCATCGTTAGTATTAACAACGATGGCCACAGAAATGAATATGCAAGTATCTCCTCACTATAGAGGCGCCTGAATTTCAACGTTACAAAAGGTATCGATCTGCCAATTGGGGCAGATCGATTTTTTGAGTTATTAATTGACATTGATTGGCCTTACTTGGCAGCTGCAAGAATTTTGTTCCATTCAATAGCAGCATCATCAAGCGCTTGCTTTGCTGATTTTTTGCCCTGAATGGCATTTTGCACTTCTATAGTAATGATTTTGTTCATTTGAACGGCGTTCGGCATTATCAAAAATGGAGATTCCGCGTTTGCCTGGTTCATTGCAACTGTAAAAGCAGTAAATAGTTTACGTTCCTTGAACCATTCTTGACTAGCGACGTCTAGGCGTGAAGGAAATCCACCTGTGCCTTTTGCCCAAAGCTCCGATCCTTTAGGGCTCGACATCCAGCGTACAAATTTCCAAGCTGCGTCCTTGTCTTGAGCCTGTGTTGTGATCGTATTAAGAGAGCCACGTACAATTGTTCCGGTAGTCATACCTTTTGGCAAAGGAGCAATATCATAATCCAAGTTAGAATTTAACCCTTTTTGAATAGCAACTCCCCATGGCCCTTCAAACATCATTGCGACATTGCCACTACCGAAATTAGCACGTTTTTCTTTTTCACCGTTTGAGAGCGTCCCAGGGACGCCTATTTTAAGGGTGTTGATACGCTCAACATATGTCTCGATAGCTTTAACTCCTTCCGGACTATTGAAAACTGCTTTATTTGTGGCGTTATCGATGAGCTTCGCACCTGACTGGAGGAGAAGTGGATAAATATCATATGTTGCATTTGTTGGTGGTTCAGTAGCTAATGTCCCTGTTACCGCAAATTGTTTCTTTTCAGGATTAGTTAGTTTTTTTGAAAATTCATCAAATTCCGCCCATGTTTTAGGAGGGCCGTCAATACCTGCAGCTTTGAAGAGGGCTTTATTGTAGAACATAGCTACCGCTCCAGACTCTATAGGTAGGTAATATTGTTTACCTTTCCATTTGGTCTGAAAAGTTACAGGAATACCAGACATGTAACTTTTATCTTCCTTTGCTATGAGATCGTCAATTGCTGTAAGCATGCCGAGATCTGCGAATTCAGCAACCCAATCAACTTGCACCAGAAGAACATCCGGTAATTTTTTTGCCTGGAATTGTACAACTGATTTGTCATGGAAACCCTGGAAGGGCGAATCTACGAGTTCTAGGGTGATGCCTGGATTATCTTTTTCAAAAGCTTCCTTAAATTCGGCCATAAATTTTTCGCCAACTTCAGATGATTTCCATTGTGACCAACGCACAGTGGCAGCTTCTGATAAAGCTGGAAGTAGAATAGAAGATGCAAGACACATGGTTGTTAATTTCAAGAATGAAATTTTAGATTTTGTTGTCATTTTTCTTACTCCCTATAACTATTGTTGTTTCTAAAGTTCAATTAAGATTTACGATTTTTTAGATGTCGAGACAACTCTTCAGGAATATGAGGATGAATAACCACTATGTGCGTATATTGAGCAACAAGATCAAAGGTATTTTGAATATTCATCCAAACAAACATATCATAAAACATTTTCTGTAGAGAATTCATGATATCATTTTGGATGGTTTCAGGAAGTTCCCAGAATTTCTTTTTGATTATTTTCCATGATTTTTTTCGAATATTATAAAGAAATTGTGCATCAGTTTCGTTTTCCCCTCGTTCATGAGCATGATTAGCAAAAACATAATCACGAATTTCATCCTTAATGGATTGGGGAAGACTAGGGTGATCGAAAATTAGATTGTTGAAACCGAGTGCGAGATGTACTTCGATCGCGCCATTAACTGGCATTTTGGCAAGCTGATCCCCACGTAAAGTTGAGGCTCCGTGCTGTACTGCTCCAGCCATTCGGTATTCATTTTGGCAGATGGATGATATTGTACTTAGTACCGAATAATCGACATTGACAGGTGCTAATGTTCCGTCAGGCTGAATATTTCCACCATGGTAGGTCCCTGAATTAACGCTTATTTTACTAACGCCTTCAATTTTTTTGCCAGTTTTGCTGAGGGATTTTGGATAAACTGACATGAATGCCCTAAGCTCTTCAGCTGTTGTATTATGATGGCCGACCTCACCAATTTCAGCTCCTAGTGAAATTGTAATATCCTTCGGTTCATGGGAGCGAATATAGGCCGTAAATAATGCCGTTAGCTCGGCATTGAGCCTTTGTTGATCTTCAACAGTAGATAGAGACAAATCGACTACGGTTGATGCATCGATATCAATGTTGAAAAAATCAGCATCAATCTGTTTTTTCATCATTTCCTTGAGGCGATTTATCTCTTTCTCAGGGTTTTCATGATATGATTTAGCATTAACCTGATCATGATCAGCCTGCATGAATATTGGGCCCTTGTATCCTTCACGTAACGCTGCCGCAAGTGCGGCAGCAGTATATTCAACAGGAGGCTGATCTGCGAATATGGTCTCGCTAATAGACTGTTCAAAGATGAACATATTCGCATTTAATTGCTTAGCAGCACGAAAAACAGAGCGAATGGTATTATAGGACCACCCACGAAGATTCATAGCTGGAACTGTTTTATTGCCCCATTTACCTTCAGCGCAAGCCATATAAAGGCCTTGGATTGATGCTGGAACAATACCTGCAGCAAGCGCTGACTCGCGAATAGCCCATATTGCTATTGCCCGCGCATCCTTTTCGCCAAGAGCGGCTGTACAGGCCCAACGATCAATCATTTCATCTGATGGCCGTTTTGCATTGGTAGGTGTTATAATATTATCAGTGATCAAACCAATCAATGTGAGGTCGTTGATCATATCGACAGCAGACGCACAGTTCATTTTAATTCTCCAATTTAGATCTGTATCCTTGATTAGGTACTTACATCTGTCAATGCTATTAAAAAAATATAATCATAAAATAAAATATTATATTGCAGTGCAATAAAAAATTATTAGATATCACATTTTATTAAAGGTTTTATATTATTGCCGGCATAATAAGATTTAAACAGCTTTTCAATCTCTGATAGATCTTTTTTGTCATCAATAAAACGTTGAAAGTTCTTTTTGTTTTCAATTAATATTTTTATATTATCAATGTATTCATTAGGATTAAAATAAAAAGATCTAATTAAATAAAAATCTTTTAATCTAATAGATCTATTTTCTTTTATAAACCATTGATCAGACTCACCTATTTGAATAATAGCACCTTCAGGCAAAATTGCTTCTAAGGCTAATTGCCGTGCGGTATCTTTACCCGTAGCCTCAATAATTAGCTCATATCCTTTGGATAATGCTTCATCGGGTAAAACAGCATGAGCCCCAAGGGATTTAGCAAAATCTGTTCTATAAATTTGTGGATCGACAACATCAATTGAATTTATGTTTTTTGAAAGCATTACTAAAATTGAACCAAGGCCTATCGGACCTGCACCAATCACTAAAGCTCTACCATTTTTTATAATTTTTTCTGCAAGTCTGATACCATGAGCTGTTGTACCAATTGTATCCAATAAAAGTGGTGCTAGATCGTCTTCAATATCATCTGGGACAGCAAATAAATTTTTTACAGGAGCAATTAAATAATCTGCATATCCACCATCGCGTTGCCATCCAATTAAGCATTTATCAACGCATAAATGTGGTTTATTTGATTTACAATGAATGCAATTATCACAAAATATAGGAATAAAAACAACAACTCTTTCGTTATGATCATATGCTCCAGGATTAACAATATGCCCAAATATTTCATGACCAGGTGTTACAGGCCATCCATTATGCCATTGTCTTAATTCACTGCCGCAAAGTGCGCAAGAATGAACACGTATCAACCTTTCATTGATTAATGGCACAGGCAGATTAACATCTTTTATGTCAATGAGACAATTTCCTAAAAACTTTGCTTGTCTCATCCTTTGACAGCTCCTGCAGAAAGACCACCCACTAATTTTTTTTGTATTGCTAATGTAAGTATGATTGGAGGAAGAGCAATGATAACGGCAGCAGCCATTAATGCTCCCCAATTTGTTACTCCTTCTCCAATAAAGTTAAAGCTAGCTACAATTGCTGTTTTTGAATTTATTCCAGATAATACTAAAGCAAACAAAAAATAATTCCAAGAAAATACAAAACTTAATATAGAAGCAACAACCATTCCTGAACTAATTACCGGAACTATTATTAAGCGTAATATTTGATCTGGACGTCCACCATCTATCTGAGCACATTCAATAAGTTCTCTTGGTAATGCATCTAAATATGGTAGCAAAACCCAAATTATAACAGGCAAAGTTATAGCTGTATGAGTTAGTATCAAAACAAAATGAGTTCCTACTAAACCTATTTTATTAAACATCAACAACCACGGAAGTAAAAATAATGTTCCAGGTACCATTCTAGCAAATAGCGTTAGTGTTGCTGGCCAGTTCATTTTATGCCAAGAAATTGCAAAAGATGCTGGGACACCTAGTATTATACCTAATATTGTAGATCCGGATGATACAATTAAACTGTTAATTGTATGACTTAAAAAATCATTTCTACTAAATAATTCAATAAAATTATCCAGTGTTGGTTGAAAAAATATTTTTGGAGGATAAGACGCAACCTCTGTTCTATTTTTGAAAGCCAATATAAATGTCCATAAAATAGGCACACCCAAAATACTTAAAACAAAATATATTTTTATTTTATCAGTATATTCAGAAATTTTAGATTTTACCATGCCACTGACTTCCTTAATTTTGTGAACAAAAAGACTGTTCCAAAAATAATAGTAGATAATGTTACCATTATTGCACTGGCGTATCCAAAGTCAAAGAACTCAAATCCACGACGATACGCTAATATATTTAATGTTGTACTAGCATTACCAGGACCACCTTGAGTTGTTAAATAAATTATATCAAAAAATCTCAGAATATCAACGCTTCTTAAAACCATGGCTGTGACAATTGTTGGCCCTAATAATGGAAGTGTAATAAATATTAATATTTGATTCTTTGAAGCGCCGTCAATTTCTGCAGCTTCAAATACATCAGATGGTAATGATAAATATCCACCCATAATTATTAATGCAACGAAAGGTGACCATTGCCAACTATCTAATAGTACTAAAGTTCCAATTACAGTTTTTGGATCAGATAGCCATAAACCTGGGGACAATCCAATTTGAATTAATATCCAATTTGCTATTCCGAAGCTTGGATCAAAAATCACAATAGCCATCATTCCAACAACAACTGGAGGCAGCATAAACGGAGAAACTAATATCGCACGTGCAAAACCTTGTGCTCCTTTTGATCTTCCTAATAATAGTCCTAACCAAATTCCTATTATGAGTTGAGCACCTAATGAAAAAACGTATAAAATGACAGTTAATTTTAAAGCATTCCAAAATTCAGGGTCAGATATTAATCGTCTATAATTTACTAACCCCGAAAAGATTGGATCTGCTCCTAACTCAACTGATGATAGTGAGATCCATATTGCATAACCAATTGGAAATCCAATCATGCTAATTGTAAATAGCATTGCTGGATAGGCCATCCATATATATTCTAATTTTAATTCTTGATTTTTCATAAAAATGACGGCGGGATAAACCCGCCGTTCCTTTTTTTATTGCAATTTTGCAAGGGCTTCATCAGTTGTTTTAGCAACTTCAACTGGATTGCTGCCTTGAACAATTTGTTGAACAGCAGTTCCAATTAGGTCTCTAGCCTCAGGTACACGCTCAGTAGGTGATTGATATACACCCGTGCCAGTTTTACCAATCTGTACGAGTGAATCCACCCATGATTTTCTAATTGGCATTTCATTTACCCATTTCGCAAATTCAGCTCCTTCAAAGACGCTTGCCCGAGGTGGCGCTACACCAAATTGGACCAATTTGGACTGAACTTCACGACTAGTCGACCATTGAAGAAAATACCAAGACGCTGGTTTCTTTTGAGAATTTGATGATATTGTAACTGTCCATCCTATTGATACAGGTTTAGATATTTTTGTATCACGTCCTGCAGGTAGAACTTTTACTCCAAGATCTTGTGAACGACCTGGAAACCGCATTATATTAGAAAACTCATTGCTACTCTCATGTGTCATTGCAATTTTGCCCTGACCAAGCAGTTCTACTACTTGAGTAAATGTATGGTTCAATGCTCCAGGAGGGCCGTAATCCTTAAGAAGATTTGAATATAAAATTAAGCCCTTTAATGTATTATCTTGAGAAAGTCCTGGCTTGCCATCTGGGGTTGAATAATTACCACCTAAGTTATTTATAAATGCAGTTAGTGCATAAGGTACTGAACTTCTCAATCCACGAGCAGCCCATGGTCCTATTGATGGATCACACGTTTTCAATGCGGCAGCCGCAATTGGAATATCTTCTAATGCCATTGGCTCGTTTATTTTACATTTTTCAAATATATCTTTTCGCCAATAAAATAATGGTCCTTCTTGGTTAATTGGTAGCGCTACTACTTTTTTACCAAATGTGCTTGCATCTCTTATTGACGCTCCAAAATCTTCGTAATTAAAATCAGGCATTGTTATGTTTTTATCATTCATTAGTGGTGTTAAGTCAGCATACCAGCCGGCTTTTTCGAAAACGGCACCTTCTCTACTTGTTAAGCTCATATAGACATCTAAATCTGATGATTTTCCTTGCATTAACGTTGATAAACGTGCGCGATATTGTTCTTCATTGAAAATCTCAATTTGTGTTTTTATTCCTGTTTTAGCAGTAAACTCACCTGCCATATCACGAATGGCTTGAGACCAAGGGTGATTATTGAGCATTAAATTTATTGTTTGTCCTTCATTTGCACGCCAATTAAAATTTTGTGAGTAGCTAGGTGTAGTTGACAATAATGTTAATGATATTGTAACTGCACTAATTGTCTTAGTTATTTTCATTTATTTCCCCTATATTTGAAGATTTTGTTTTCTATTAAGGTTTTTATGATGCAACATAACCACCATCTACAGGTATAGTGACTCCATTGATCAATTTTGAAGCAGGTGATGCTAAAAATACGGCTGTTCCTGCTAGCTCTTCTGGTTCTGACCATCTTTTGGTTGGTAAACGACTCATAACTAAAGAATTAAAATTCTCATCATCTCGACCACCCTTGCTTATCTCTGTTCTAATCCATCCTGGAGCTATTGCATTAACACGTATGCCATCTTCTGCATAAGCGATTGCAAGTGATCGGGTTAATCCAATAATCGCTGTTTTAGCAGATGCATATGCAGGTATTCTTGATGCTCCAAAATATGAATACATTGAACCAATATTAATTATGCAACCATGTCGTACAGATAAGTGTTTTCTAAAAGCAGTTGCCAATCTTAAATTTCCTCCCAAATGTATATTTACAATATCCATAAATACACTTGCTTGATGCTCTTCGTGTCTAACAAGTTTTCCTGCGCAATGTATAAGGACATCTAGATTTTTTATTTTAACAGCTAAATTTTCTACATCTGCATCTTTTCGAACATCAATTTTATAAAAATCACACTCTAAATTTTCTTTTGGTTCATTTAGATCGCATATTGATACTTTAGCACCACATGCTAAAAATGCTTTTACAAAAGCAGTACCAATGCCACCAGCTCCTCCGCTTATTAAAATATGTTGTCCTTTAACGGAATAATCTGGGGCGCTCATTTCTTTACCTCACTATATATCGATTTTTCTTAAATTTAATGTTTATAAATTTATTATGTCAACGTCTTTTTTTTTGTTTATTTAATTTTTAATATTATTTGCATTGCAATATTTTTTTATACTGCACTGCATATAACTCTAGTTTCTTTAAATCACCACATTCGACCCGCTATTTTGACAGCGGGCATAAATAACTGCGTATAAGGACACGCAGTATGGAAGAATATGGACCTATTGAGAGCTTGGATGAGCGGGTTTATCGATTTAAGCAATATGTCGCGAGCCTCAACTTCGATCTCAAAGACATATTGCGCCACCCCCATATTTTTGAACCAAAACGAACAAATTTCGTGCCCAAACTCGCTGATGTTCAATATGGCGATGCGGTTCTCAAAGAGGTGCTGCCTTTAGCACTGGGCTTTCAATACGCTGTTACGCTTCATACGAGATATCGTCGCTTAAGCAGTAATGTTGCGCTTGAATTAAGCGCAGATAGAGCAAGCCATGATTTCAAATTCTTCGCCAACCGTTTGAATTATTCGATTTTCAAAAACGCCTATAAGCGTGATCCTGAAAACAACCGATTGCTGATTGTGCCATGCCTAGACGGAATGACCTTCGCAGCTAATTCAGGAAAAACGCTTCATTACCATGTTGGCATTGGCAACGTGCCTGAAACAATCACGAAAGACCTGCTTGAAGCACTTGTGATGAAGGCTTGGAGCAAAGTGCAGTCAGCACGTAAAAATATCAACGTAAAACCATGTGATCCGTTATGGATTTTCTATTCTAAGAAAGAGGCGGTTATGGGAAACAAAATGTCGATTGACTGGGTTAATGTTTCTTCGCCTATACGGTTCCCGAAACTTTGAACATAAGGTTTGATTTTTTTGACTTTCTTAGAGAACCCTCATTGCTCCTTTATATTTGCATGAAGAA